>OLPF01000475.1_pt1 | contig 43524 bp, 42 predicted proteins | sample 1673121 | NCBI WGS metagenome assembly OLPF01 (sample SAMEA3136756, study PRJEB25190) | human gut metagenome
CCAGAAATAACAAAATTAACCAGTACAGAAGGAACAAACCAAGTAATAACATTAACCATAGAAGCAACAGATGATGTAGGGATAGTAGCATGGAGTGTAGAAGCAAAAGGAACAGAAAAAATAAATTGGAAAAAAATCGAAGCAACAAAGAATTTTCAAACAAAATATCAAGAAATACCAACAAACGGAACGTATGTAGTAAGAGTAAAAGACACGGTAGGAAATATAGGAGAAAAAGAAATAGTCATTAAAGAAATAGATGAAACAACAAAAAAGGTAAAAGAAATAAGAATAATCAGTCCAACAAGTGGAGAATACGAACCAGGGCAGAAAATAATAATAAGAGTTTCATTTACAGGTAATGTAGTTGGAGAGGCACCACAACTAAAGGTGACAGTAGGGAATGAAATAGGAACAGGAACCATGACAAATACTGAAGCAAGAGGAACTACAGACTATATAGATTATACTTATATAACAAATGACCAACAAATGGGCGAGATAGGTGTATACAGTTATACAGGAGGAAGTTTAAAAGGTACAAATGGAAAGCCAGTATCTATATTCAAATTAGCAAGTGTAGGTAACAACGTTTCAATAAAATTAACTCTTGAAGAATTGCAAGGAACAACAAGAATCCCAAATGGGCAAATGAGTGATGCGGAACTAGCAGAAATTAATCAGCATTTAGAGAATTACATTAATACAGCTTATAAAATTGCGAAAGCTAAAGGAGATATTAATCCTAAGAGAGTAAAAGTAATGGCAGCTGCATACTGGTTAATATATAATCCATTTTATAGAGTACAATATCAATGGGGAAAACCATTAGCACACGATGATTACTATGGAATTGGATGGGATCCTAGCTGGTCTAATACAAGAGGAATAGAATGTCAGAATTTTGTTCTTTGGTCATTATGGAATGCAGGAGCTAAATCAATTTATCCAAATGCAAGTCAGCTACAACATTCAGAAGAGTATTTAGATAATGGAGATCATGATTTTACGGTACAACAAGTTTTGAATGCAGGAATAGAACCAGGAGACATCTTAAGAAAAAGTAGAACAGCTACTGAAAATGGACACTGGTCAATTGTTATGACAGTTAATCGTGAAGAAGGCTATATAGAAGTTGCCCATGCAGTTGATCCAAGTTCTGACACCAAAATAACTAGGTATAATGTAGGGGGTCGATTTAGATATCAACATTTATACAAATTACCGGATTTCTATAATTAATTCAAAATTTACAAAACAAAAAGACCATTTTGATAGTTTAAATATAATCAAAATGGTCTTTTAATTAAAATTGCACATTATGTGAATATATGCTATAATAAAGTTATCACTACGGTGAAAAAATATTAAAGGAGTGTAAGACAACATGGCAAAAATGACAAGGGAGCAGATGGATCAATATGAAAAGTTTGAAGCAACAGATGGGGAGCTCAAAATCAAATTTGGTGCCGAAAATGCAATGGTATATTTGTCACTAACGAAAGTAAAAAAAAGCGTACTTATAGAGGTACTCAATCAATTGGGAAAACAGTTTGGATTTGTGATTATACCGGGTTTTTCGACAACCCTTGAAGAACTAATGTCTATGTTGTGCACTCCATGCGATGGTCAATTGCAATAATGGCTACTGCCCGCTTAGGCGGGCTCTTTTTTGTTGTATAAGAGAAAAATTTTTTCATTAAATTTTTATATGTTAGTAGTTGTAAGAAATGAATAGATTTATTTCATAACAGAGGATGCAACGTATACTTGACAATTCTAAGGTTTAGGGATACAATAATAAAGTATTTAAAGGGAGGTTTTATGCCAAATAGAAATAGGAAAGTAATAGAAAATATTATTTCAAAAACTAAAATATATATTGTTATTATAGCTGTTTTAATGATAGCATTAGCAATATATGATATAAAGACAATAATACCATCTATTATTATGTTTGTAATTATTTTATGGTATTCTATTGTTGTAGACCAAAAAAGAAAAGCAGAAATATCAAAACATATTCATGAATTAATTGTAGATGTTGATTCTACTGCTAAAAGTACACTTATTAATTCTCCTTTTCCATTAGTTATTATGGAAACAGATGGAAACATTATTTGGAAAAGTTCTAAATTTGTAGATGAATTTTATGAAATTGACATTAACAATTATTTGGACGAGATTATAAAAGAAGTAAAGCAAGAAATAGAAAATAGTGAAAAGACAAAGGGCAGACAAATTTTAAAACATATGAAAATTGGAAAAAGAACTTATAAAATACTTGGACAATATGTTAATAGTAAGAAAGATACTTATATGATGACTTTGTATTTTATAGATAATACAGAAATGATAGAACTATTAAATAAGTATAATAATTCTCAAACTTGTGTAGGAATTGTTATGGTGGATAATTACGAAGAAACAATGCAAAGAATTCCAGCAGAAGAAAGACCACAAGCAGTAGCTACTTTAGAAAAAACACTTTATGACTGGGCAGGTTTAACAGGTGGGTTAATGGTAAAGGCAGAAAGAGATACATTTGTTTACATTTTTGATCAAGAATATTTAAGTCAAATTGAAAGTAGCAAATTTAGTATACTAGATACAGTAAAAGAATTAAAAATTCCTTCAAAGCAACAGTTAACAGTAAGTATTGCTATATCAAATGAAGGAAATACTAACTACCAAAAATATAAATCAGCATTGTCTGCAATGGATATTGCACTAGGACGTGGAGGAGACCAAGCAGTTATTAGAGAAAATGAAAAATATACTTTTTTTGGTGGTAGAACACAGGAGTTAGAAAAAAGGACAAAGGTAAAAGCAAGAATTATTGCACAGGCATTAACAGAGCTAATTACAGCATCATCAAATGTAATGATTATGGGACATACAAATGGAGATATTGACTCAATGGGGTCAAGTTTAGGAATGTACCGTTTGGCGAAAACTTTAGGAAAAGAAGTCAACATTGCATACGAAACACAAAGTCAAGCGTTAGAAAGTTTTTTAACAACATTACAAGAAAAGGAAGAATATTCAGAAGTAATAATAGGTAAACAAGAAGCAATAACAAAAATGACGAAAGATACTTTATTGATTGTAGTTGATACACACAAAAAGAATTATGTAGAAATACCAGAATTATTAAATATGACAGAAAAAATAGCCGTTGTTGACCATCATAGAAAAAGTACAGAATTTATTGAAAATGTTATTCTTACTTTTCACGAAGTATATGCATCTTCAACAGCAGAGCTTGTGACAGAAATACTGCAATATGCAGATGAATCTATAGAACTAAAAGAAATAGAAATAGAAGGCTTATATGCAGGTATTATGATAGATACCAAAAATTTTACCTTTAAGACTGGAGTAAGAACTTTTGAGGCAGCAGCTTATTTAAGAAAATGTGGAGTAGATATTATTAAAGTAAAAAAATGGTTTCAAAGTGATTTGGAAACTTACCATACAATTTCAGAAATTATTAGTAAATCAGAAATTGTAAATGATACTATTGGAATAGCAATTTATCAAACAAAATCTAAAGATGCTAATTTGGTATGTGCAAAAGCGGCAGACGAATTATTAACAATTAGTAATATAACAGCTTCTTTTGTACTAGGAGATTTAGGGGATAAAATATGTATTTCTGGTCGTTCAATGGGCGATGTTAATGTTCAAGTTATTTTAGAGAAATTAGGAGGCGGAGGACATATTACTTTAGCTGGTGCACAAATAGAAGGATTAACATTAGAAGAAGCAAAACAAGAATTAATCATTAGAATTAATGAGTATTTTACAGAAATTGGATAATAAAGAAGGAGGGTTTTATGAAGGTTATATTAAGTGCAGATATAAAAGGCGTAGGAAAAAAAGATGAAATTATTAATGCAAATGATGGGTATGCTAGAAATTTTTTATTTCCTAAAAACTTGGCAGTAGAAGCAAATAATGAAAATTTAGCAAAATTGAAAGCTAAAAAAAATAGTCAAAATTTTAAAAAGGCAGAAGAAAAAGCAACAGCAGAAAAAATAGCCAAAAAACTAGAAGGAATTACATTAGTTCTAAAAGTAAAAGCAGGAGAAAATGGAAAAGTATTTGGTGGAGTTACAGCCAAAGAAATAGCTGAAAAATTAAACAAAGAATACAACATATCAATAGATAAAAAGAAAATTAATTTAGAAGAACCAATTAAAACATTAGGAAGATTTTCAGTAGAAATAAAATTATATGAAAGCATTGTAGCTAAACTATCTATTGTAGTAGAAAATGGATAAATGAGCAAATAAAAAGATGGTTAGGAATGTATATTACCTGTATATGATTACTTGAGAATAAGAGGAGAAAAAGTAATGGAAGTAGGAAAAGTACCACCACATGATATAGAAGCAGAACAAGCTGTAATAGGGAGCATGTTAACAGATAAAGATGCGGTTATTTCTGCTGTGGAAAAATTAAAACCAGAAGATTTTTATAGAGAAGATAATAAAGCAATTTATGAAGCAATTTTATCTTTATATTCTAAAGCAGAACCAATTGATATTATTACAGTAAAGGATGAATTAATTGGAAATCGAAAGTTTGAGACAGTTGGAGGCTTAGAATATTTAGCAATGCTTCCAGATAAAGTTCCACTTACTACAAATATAGATCAATATATTAAAATTGTGGAAGAAAAATCTATTCTAAGGAATTTAATTAAAGCCTCAACAGATATTATCAATTTAGGTTATGGGCAAACAGAAGAGACGGATGCTATTATAGATATTGCAGAAAAGAAAATATTTGACATTATGCAAAGAAAAAATCAAAAGGGTTATAGTCAAATTAAGGATATCTTAATTGAAACATTTGCAGAAATAGAAAAACTATATAATCAAAAAGGGTATGTTACAGGAGTTCCTACAGGCTTTGTGGATTTGGACCAAATTACAGCAGGACTTCACAAATCAGATCTTGTTTTGGTTGCTGCACGTCCTGCTATGGGTAAATCTGCTTTTGCATTAAATATTGCCACTTATGCTGCTATTAAAGCAAATACACCAACTGTTATTTTTAACTTGGAAATGTCCAAAGAACAGTTAGTAAACAGAATTTTATGTTGTGAAGCAATGGTAGATAGCAATAAAGTAAGAACAGGAAAAATAGAAGAAACAGATTGGGTAAAGCTAGCAACAGCTTTAGGACCTTTATCAGAAGCACCAATTTACATTGATGATACACCAGGAATTTCTATTATGGAAATTAGAGCAAAATGTAGGAAATTAAAGTTAGAAAAAAATATAGGATTAATTGTTATTGACTATTTGCAATTAATTCAAGGAACTGGAAAAAAAGGTGCAAGCCGTGAACAAGAAATATCAGAAATTAGTAGATCTTTAAAAATATTGGCAAAAGAATTAGATGTACCAGTAATTGCTTTATCACAATTATCAAGAGCGGCAGAACAAAGACAAGATCATAGACCAATGCTATCAGATTTAAGAGAGTCTGGAGCAATTGAGCAAGACGCTGATATTGTTATGTTTTTATATAGAGATGATTACTATAATCAAGATACAGAAAAGAAAAACATTGCAGAAGTTATTCTTGCAAAACATAGAGCAGGTTCAACGGGAACAGTAGAATTGTTGTGGCTAGGAAATTATACAAAATTTGTTAATATTGAAAAATATAGAGGGTAATTAAGATTTTTACCTAAATAAACTTAAAAAACAAGAAAGGAAACGAATGTTAGAACAAAAAGTGCTAGAAATAGTAACAAAATATCAATTAATAGAATCTGGTGATAAGCTTGTATTAGGAGTTTCTCGGAGGACCAGATTCTATTGCTATGTTAGATGTGCTACGAAAATTAAGAGAACAACTTCATTTTGACATAGTAGTTGCTCATATTAATCATATGATAAGAGCAAATGCAATATTAGATGAAGAATATGTAAGACAATATTGTAAAAAACATAAAATTCCATTTTATTTTAAAAGAGTAGATGTGCAAAAACAAGCAATAATGGAAAAAAAAGGGACAGAAGAAATGGGTAGAACAGTAAGATACACTTTTTTTTCAGAAGTAATGAAAGAAACACAGGCAAATAAAATTGCAACAGCTCACAATAAAAATGATAATGCAGAAACTATAATAATGAACATTTTAAGGGGGACTAGTGTTTCTGGATTAAAAGGAATTGAAAGAAAAAGAGACTACTTTGTACGACCATTCATTGATATACAAAGAGAAGAAATTGAAAAATATTGTAAGGAGCAAAATTTACAACCAAGAAAAGATGAATCAAATGATGAAAATATTTATACAAGAAACAAAATAAGAAACAGAGTGATACCTTATATTCAGAAAGAATTTAACCCAAATATTATTGAAGCATTAAGTCGCTTATCTAAGTTGGCTTTACAAGAAGACAACTATATAACAAAACAAGTAGAACAAGCATATCAAGAAATTTTAGAACAAAAAAGTGAGCAAGAAATAGTGCTAAACTTAAATAAATTTAATAAAATGGAATTAGTCATAAAAAGTAGGGTAATACTATATACAATTCAAAAACTATTAGGAACAACAAAACAAATAGAAAAAATACATATAGAAGATATTATAAAACTTTGTAATCATAATATAGGAAATAAGTATTTAATACCAAACAAAAAAATAAAAATTTTAGTCAAAAACAAAAAAATATTCTTTTGTAAGACCTTACCATAAGTATCCGTAAGAAAACATACTAATAGTAAGGATTAGACATAAAAATGTCATATAAAAGTTATTGCAAATTGAAAAAAATTATGTTATAGTTCATAACAAATAAGCAATATGAAATACAGGAATTGCCTTAGTCTTTTAATATCATTTTAAAAATATATGTTGATATTAAACAATAATATAGGAGGAAAACGTTTTGAAAAGTAGTTTAAAAACTTTAGCTATGTGGTTAATTATAGGAATAATATTTATTGTTGTAGTAACAAACATTATTGATAGCTCTAGCAATGACATGAGTTATTCAGAATTAATTACCAAAATTGAAAATGGGGAAATAAAAGAAATTGAAATTCAAGCAAATGGCAAAGAAGCTTATGTTACAACAAAGGCCAATAATGCACAAAAAAAGGTAAATATACCAAATCAAGAAAGCTTTATGAATTATATTCAAGATAATTTAGCAGCAGGAGAAATTGTTCTAAATGAGAAATCCGAGTCAATATTCATTACTATTTTAAGCTTGCTATCTCCATTTGGTATTGTAATTGTACTATTTGTATTTTGGTTTTTATTAATGAGCCAAGGACAAAATGGCGGAAATAAAACAATGTCTTTTGGAAAAAGTAAAGCAAGACTAATGACACCAGCAGATAAAAACAAAATTACTTTTGAAGATGTAGCGGGTGTAGATGAGGAAAAAGAAGAACTAGAAGAAATTGTAGAATTTTTAAAATCACCTAAAAAATTTACAGATATGGGAGCAAGAATTCCAAAAGGAGTATTGTTAGTAGGACATCCAGGAACTGGTAAAACATTACTAGCAAAAGCTGTTGCAGGAGAAGCTGGTGTTCCATTCTTTATTATTAGTGGTTCAGACTTTGTAGAAATGTTTGTAGGTGTTGGAGCATCACGTGTAAGAGACTTATTTGAACAAGCAAAGAAAAATGCACCATGTATTATTTTTATTGACGAGATTGATGCTGTTGGACGTCAAAGAGGTGCTGGTTTAGGTGGAGGACATGACGAAAGAGAACAAACATTAAACCAATTGTTAGTTGAAATGGATGGATTTGGAACAAATGAGGGTGTTATTGTATTAGCTGCAACTAACAGACCAGATGTATTAGATAAAGCTTTATTAAGACCTGGTAGATTTGATAGACAAATTGTAGTACCATCGCCAGATGTAAGAGCAAGAGAACAAATATTAGAAGTACATGCTAGAAAGAAAAAATTAGCTGATGATGTAGAGCTAAAAACAATTGCAAAAAATACATCAGGTTTTTCAGGGGCAGATTTAGAAAATGTGTTAAATGAAGCAGCTTTACTAGCTGCCAGAAGAAACAAAAAAGAAATTGGAATGGCAGAAATTGAAGATGCTATGATAAAAGTAACAATGGGACCTGAAAAGAAAACAAGAGTAAGAAGTGAAAAAGAAAATAAATTAGTAGCATACCATGAAGCAGGGCATGCCGTTGTTAGTAGATTTTTACCTTCTCAAGATCCTGTACACCAAATTTCTATTGTTCCAAGAGGAATGGCTGGTGGATATACTATGTATAGACCAACAGAAGATAAATCATTTATGTCTAAATCCGAAATGGAAGAAACGATTGTATCTTTGTTAGGTGGAAGGGTAGCAGAAAGCTTAATATTAAATGATATATCAACAGGGGCAAGTAATGACATTGAAAGAGCTTCCAAAATAGCAAGAGATATGGTAACTCGTTATGGTATGAGTGATAAATTAGGAACAATTACATTTGGAACAAATCAAGAAGAAGTATTTTTAGGAAGAGATTTTAATCAACAAAGAAATTTCGGAGAAGAAACAGCTGGATTAATTGATGAAGAAGTGAAAAAAATAATTGACAAAGCATATAAAACAGCAGAATATATTTTAAGCCAAAATATTGATAAATTAAATATAGTAGCAGAAATTTTACTAGAAAAAGAAAAAATTGATGGAGAGGAATTTAATGCAATATTTGGAGAGGAAAAAACAGTATAAAAGGTATTAAAAAATGTAATAGAAATGTAACATAATTGTAACAAATCATACAAACGCACGTATTCAATGAATACGTGCGTTTGTCTTAAAGCAATGAAATGTAATTTAATGGCAAAAGAATAGAAAAGTGTTAAAAATAGATAAAAAAAGCCTTTAATTTACATAAGAATGGCAGTATTGACAGTAAAATCAATACGTAATAAAATGAATTCAAGTTAAACAACAAAAGATAATCAATCTCTTACGTAAATAGGGATTGCAGATTAAAAGGATATTTTTTGAAAGTGTTCCTAAAATATTTAATTCAATAAAAACGTAGGGGGTATTTTTTTATGCAGGTTATTAAAAGAGACGGAAGAGTAGCTGAATTTAATGCAGAAAGAATTGTAAAAGCAATTACTTTGGCTATGGCACATACATCAGGAGGAATTGATATTGATTTAGCAAATAAAATAGCAAGTGCCGTAGAAAGGCAACTTGAAGGAAAAACACAAACATCGGTTTATGAAATACAAGATGCTGTGGAAAAAAGATTAATGGCTTCTTCTAGAAAAGAAGTGGCACAAGAATATATTACATATCGATACAATAGAGATGTTGCAAGGAAATCAAGAACAAAAAATATATTCCTAGAAATAATAGAAACAAAATCAAATGATATAACTCGCGAAAATGCAAATATGAATGCAGACACTCCAGCAGGAATGATGATGAAGTTTGCAAGTGAAACAACAAAACCATTTGTAGATGACTTCTTATTATCACCAGAAGCAAGACAGGCACATGAGCATGGATATATTCATATTCATGACAAAGATTATTATCCAACAAAATCTTTAACTTGCTTACAACATCCATTAGATAAAATATTAAAAAATGGATTCCGTGCAGGACATGGATCTTCAAGACCAGCAAAAAGAATAGAAACAGCAAGCATTATTGGCTGTATTTCTATGGAAACAGTACAAAATGAAATGCATGGAGGACAAGCAATACCAAACTTTGACTATTATTTAGCACCATATGTAAAACTAACATTTAAAGAAGAAATTAAAAAAATAGAAGAATTACTAGGAAAAGATTTATCAAAATTATATGAATACCAACCAAAAGAATATATTATTAAAAAATTAGATGGACTAAAGGATGAAGCAAGAGACATACAAGCAGCTATTAATGGAACAGTATCAAGAATACATCAATCTATGGAAGCATTTATACACAATATGAATACCATTCACTCAAGGGGAGGAAACCAAGTTGTATTTAGCTCTATCAACTATGGAACAGATACTACACCAGAAGGTAGATGTATTATAAGAGAATTGCTTTTATCAACTAAAAGAGGAGTTGGAAATAGAGAAACACCAATTTTTCCTATTCAAATTTGGAAGAAGAAAAGAGGAGTAAATTACTTACCAGAAGATAAAAATTATGATTTATATCAGTTAGCATGTGAAGTTACAGCAAAAAGATTTTTCCCTAACTTTTTAAATTTAGATGCAACATTTAACCAAAATGAAAAATGGAAAGCAGATGATCCAAATAGAGGATATTATGAAGTAGCAACTATGGGATGTAGAACAAGGGTATTTGGAGATAGACATGGAGAAAAAACATCTGTAGGAAGAGGAAATTTATCTTTTACAACAGTTAATTTAGTAAGACTAGCGATTGAAGCTGCACAAAGTGCACAAGAAAAACTAGGAGTACACTTCACTCTAGGAAAAGGAAGCCAAGAAAATATAACATCAGAATATAAAAAAACAGTTAAAAAAATGTTTTTACAAAAATTAGAAGACTATGTTGGTATAGCAGCAAGGCAACTTTACGATCGTTATCGTTTTCAATGTACAGCAGTTGCAAAGCAATTTCCACTTTTAATGTCTGGATTATGGGTAGGAAGTGAAGAATTAAAGCCAAATGACCCAGTAGAAAAGGTATTAAAACATGGAACATTGGGAATTGGTTTTATAGGCTTAGCAGAGTGCTTAACTGTACTAACAGGAAGCCACCATGGAGAATCTGAAAAATCACAAGAACTAGGATTAGAAATTATTAATTTTATGCATGAAGAAGTAGAACGTTATGCAAACAAATATGACTTAAACTATTCTGTATTAGCAACACCGGCAGAAGGACTATCTGGAAGGTTTACTAAAATTGACAAAAAAGAGTTTGGGATTATTCCAGGAGTAACAGATAGAGAATATTACACAAATAGTAATCATGTTCCAGTATGGTATAAATGCACAGCAGAACATAAAGCAAAAATAGAAGCCCCATACCATGCACTAACAGAAGGGGGACACATTTTTTATATTGAGTTAGATGGAGATGCAACACATAACCCAGAAAGTATAGAAGCAGTAGTAGACCTAATGGATAAATATAATATGGGATATGGTAGCGTTAACCATACAAGATCAAGATGTTTAGATTGCGGTTTTGAAAATGCAGATGCAAATTTAACCAAGTGCCCAATTTGTGGAAGCAATAATATAGACACAATTCAAAGAATAACGGGTTATTTAGTAGGAACAACTTCTCGTTGGAATAATGGAAAATTAGCAGAATTACACGATAGAGTAACACATAATTAAAACAAGATATGGGATTTTTGTTTACAATCTCTACAACATAGGAAATAATACGAAAAAAAGGGGATAGATTAGTTTTATGAAAATAGCGGGTTTTTATGATGAAAGTATTTCTAATGGGTTAGGGTGGAGAGCAGTACTATTTGTAAGTGGATGCCCACACCATTGCCCAGGATGTCATAATCAGCAAGCACAAGACTATAACTATGGGAAAGAATTCAACAAACAAGAAATATTAAACAGAATACAAGAAAACTCTATTTTAAAAGGGATTACCATAAGTGGGGGAGAACCACTTTGCAAGGAAAATATAGCAGAAGTTGTAGATTTTATAAAAGATGTCAAAAAAATAAAACCAAACTTTAATATATGGTGTTATACAGGTTATACAATGGAAGAATTAGAAAAAAGAGAAGATGCTATTACACAAGAAGCCTTAAATGAAATTGATATATTAGTAGATGGAGAATTTAAAGAAGCACAAAAAGATCCAAGTTTAAAATTTAGAGGTTCTAAAAACCAAAGAATTATAGACATAAAAAAAACAAAAAAAGTACATAAAGTAGTAGAACTAGCAATATAAAAAAAGCAAATTTCGTTTATAAACGAAATTTGCTTTTGATGTTTTTTTAATACTAATACAAAAGAAGAAAAAATGAAAAATAAAAAAAGGAAAGGGGAAAAATAATGAAAATATTTGCGTGTCCAACAGCAGAAAAATTTACAAAGGAAATTTGTGAACAATTAGAAATGGAGGAAGGAAAAATAGAATTCCTAAAATTTAAAAATGACAATAACTTTGTACAGTACAAAGAAAGTGTAAGAGAACAAGACGTTTATCTTATTCAAACAACTAAACCACCTGTAAATGAAAGAATTATGGAATTGCTTATTGCTATTGATGCTGCTAAACGTGCATCTGCAAGGCGTATTAATATAGTTTTACCTTATTATATGTATTCACGTTCTGATAAAAAAGATCAACCAAGAGTTCCTATTACAGCAAAACTAATGGCACAATTATTAGAGGCAGCAGGGGCATCTAGAGTATTAACTTGTGACTTACATAATTCTGCAATACAAGGTTATTTTAATATTCAATGTGACAGACTAACAGCCAAGTATTTATTAGCTGCATATTTTAAAGAAAAAAACTTAAAAGATATTGTAATTGTTGCAACAGATGCGGGAAGCGCTAAAAAAGCATATAAATATTCTCATTTTTTTGATTGTCCAATTGCATTAATAGACAAAAGAAGAGAAGGCAATGATGACAAAGCAAAAGCTTCAACAATTATAGGGGAAGTAAAAGGAAAAACAGCGCTTGTATTTGATGACGAGGTATCAACGGCAGGAACACTAATTGAAGCAGCACATATTATTAAAGAATTTGGAGCAAAAAAAATTTATGCAGGCTGTACCCATGGAATTTTATGTGGGCCAGCAATAGAAAGAATTGCCTCATCTGATTTAGAAGAATTAGTAATTACCAATACAGTTCCACTGCCAAAAGAAAAGCAAATTGATAAAATAAAAGTAGTATCTATAGCTCCATTATTTGCAGAAGCAATTAAAAGAATTGACCAAGCACAGCCATTGGGGGATTTATTCGATTTCTAGAAATTGCAAAAATAGAATAAGTTAAATTTACTTTACAAAAAATAGTTTCAAATTTTCACTATATATTAAAAATAACAAAAAAACATTGGTTTATATTGACAATTTAAGATAAAATATTGTATAATAATCACGTCCAAAGAAGGAAAAAAATCCCACAGGATGTTTTCATACTTCGAAAAGGAGGGGAAATAATGTCAGAGGTTAAAGTTAATAATGGAAATATAGAAGATGCCTTAAAGAGATTTAAAAGGCAATGTGCCAGAAATGGTGTTTTACAAGAAGTACGCAAAAGAGAACACTATGAAAAGCCAAGTGTAAAAAGAAAGAAAAAGTCAGAGGCTGCAAGAAAAAGGAAATTTTAATTATTACATAAAAAACAGGTGTAGAAATACATCTGTTTTTAAAATATAGACAAGGGGACGGGGCTTTTGTCTTAACGTTTTTTAGTCTTATTAAAAAACTTTTGGTTAAAAACCTTAAGACAAAAGCCCCGTCCCCTTGTCTATATTTTAAAAAAGCTATTGTATATTTTCAACAAATTGATATATAATAACAAAGTGAACCAAAATATGGAAAGGATACGATTATGCAACCTAAAAAATATGAAGTAAAACAGGGTGTAACATTACACACAATAAAAACAAATAAATTTAAAACAGATTTGACAGCTGTTTTTATTACTATGCCACTAACCAGAAAAAATGTAACGGTTGATTGCTTATTACCAGCTATTTTAAGAAGAGGAAGCCAAAATTTAAAAACACAGCAAGAAATAAACAAGACTTTAGAGAATATGTATGGTGCAACATTTGATTGCGGAATAGAAAAAACAGGAGATAATCATGTTATTAAGTTTTATATAGAGTCTATTAATAGTCGCTTTTTGCCACATCATGAAGAAAACATTATTCCTGCTATATATACATTATTAGAAATTATTTTTAATCCATTATTAGATAATGGAGAGTTTAAAGTAGAGTATGTAGAAAGCGAAAAAAAGAATATAGAACAATTAATTCGTGCTAAAATTGATAATAAAGAGCAATATGCTTTGGATAGAACAGTGGAGGAAATGTATAAAGATGAGCCATATGGATTATATAAATATGGCTATATAGAAGATTTAGCCAATATTCACAGTAGAATTGCTTATGAAAGATATAAAGAAATAATTAATTCTGCTAAAATAGATATTTATGTATCAGGAGATATTGAGCAAGAAAAAATAAAAGAAATAATAGTCAATAATCCTAATATCCAAAACTTAAAAAATAGAGAGCCGGATTTTATAGTTAACAATGAACAAACAGAACAAAAACAAATAATACAACCTTTAAATATAACAGACACATTAGAAGTTAATCAGGGAAAATTAATTTTAGGGTTAGATATACTAGAAAATGCAAAAAATTCTAGATTTATTGCTAGCTTATATAATGTTATTTTAGGCGAAAGTGCCACCTCAAAATTATTCCAAAATGTAAGGGAAAAAGCAAGTTTAGCATATTCTGCTAGGTCAATTTATATTAGGCAAAAAAATAATATTTTTATTAAGTGTGGAATTGAAATTGCTAATTATAAAAAAGCATTACAAATTATTAAAGAACAATTACAAGCTATGAAAAAAGGAGATTTTACAGAAGAAGATATTGCAAATGCAAAAAAATATATGATAAATGGAATACAGTCAATTGAAGAAACACAAGATACAGAAATCACCTATTATTTAGGACAAGAATTGTCAGAAAGTTATTTTTCTCCACAAGAATACAAAGAAAAAATCAATGAGGTAAATAAACAACAAATTGTAGATATTGCACAAAAAATTTATATTAATACAATTTATTTTTTAAGGGATAAGGAATAATAGTAATGATTACCTAATTAGTAAGGTTTAAAAACAGAAAGACCAAATTGGAAAGGAAGAAAATGTTTTATGCAAATAATTGAGAATAATCAAATTCAAGAAAAGGTATATATGGAAAAGTTATCTAATGGAATGACAATTATGTGTATTCCAAAACCAAATACAAATAAAAAATATATTATATGGGGAATTAATTATGGCTCTAATGATAATAAATTTGTAGTACCAACAACTAAACAAAAAATAGAAGTACCAAATGGAGTGGCTCACTTTTTGGAACATAAAATGTTTGAACAGGAAAATGGAACTAATAGTCTAGACACATTAACTGCTATGGGAGTAGAGGCAAATGCATATACAACCAATGATCATACAGCATATTTATTTGAGTGTACAGACAACTTTTATCCTGCTTTAGATGAGTTGATGAACTATGTTCAACATCCTTATTTTACAGATGAAAATGTAGAAAAGGAAAAGGGAATTATTGGACAAGAAATTATGATGTATGATGATTATCCAATTTGGAAAGTATATTTAAACGCATTGAACAATTTATATGTTAATCATCCAATTAAAATTGATATAACAGGGACTAAAGAAACAATTAGTAAAATAACAAAAGAAACACTCTATGACTGTTACCATACTTTTTATCACCCTTCTAATACTTGTTTAGTAGTTAGTGGTAATTTTGAACCAGAGAAAATAATAGAAGAAATAAAAAAAAGAGTAGTTAATAAAAAAGAACAAGAAGAAATTCAAAGGATTTATGAAGAAGAACCAGAAAAAATTAATAAAACAGAAACTATTGTTAAAATGGAAGTAAGTATGCCTATGTTTGCTATTGCTATTAAAGATAAGGTGGAAAAAGACATGGTACAAAAACATATTGCTATTGAAATATTGTTAAATATGATACTTGGAAAAAGTTCTAATTTATATCAAAAATTATACCAACAAGAATTGTCACAACAAGAATTAGATTTAGACTATGAATTTAGTAAAAATTATGCACATGTTATGATAACAGGACAATCTAAAGCTCCTAAAAAATTATATGAATTATTTAAAAAAGAAGTAGAACAATATAAAAAGCAAATAAGTTTAGAGGATTTTGAAAGAAGTAAAAGAAAAATTTATGGAGATTATGTGCAAGAATTTAATGAAGTTTCAGATATTGCAAAAATGTTTTTAGCAGATTTTTTTAAGGGAATTAATAGTTTTGCATATATTGAAGAATGTGAAAAAGTGACAAAAGAATATGTAGCACAAGTATTAAAAGAAGTGTTTCAACAAAAAAATATGACGATTTCTATTGTGGAATAAAATTAAGGGCATCCAAAACTCCAATTAATAAGTACTTATATGTATAAAAATATAAGGAGAACAAAATGAATCCAATTACATTTCCACGGATTAGGGATAGAATTTCATATATCTAAAACAATATCTATTTTTGGAGTAGATATTGCTTATTATGCAATTTTTATTGTAGGAGCCATTACACTAGCGCTCCTAATTTTAAAATTAAGAGAAGGGTTGTATGATATAAAGTTTCAGGATGTATTGGATTTAAGTTTGTGGTTAATACCAATTACAATTGTTAGTGCAAGAATATACTATGTTGTTTTTAAATTAGAGTATTTTTTTAAAGAACCGTTACAAATATTTTATATTCGAAATGGTGGCTTAGCTATTTATGGAGGTATTATAGGGGGAGCCATTACTGTTTACGTATTCTGCAAAAAAAGAAAAGTTTCTATTTTAAATATGTTAGATAATATTGTACCAGTTTTAGCATTAGGACAAGCAATTGGCAGATGGGGAAATTTTTTTAATCAAGAAGCCTATGGAATAGAGTGTACACATCTATTTAGAATGGGAATTCTAGAAAATGGAATTTACAAAGAAGTACATCCTACATTTCTATACGAATCGACAGTTACATTCTTATTAGCTATTTTTCTTTTTCAATTACAGAAAAAAAGAAAATTTAAGCGGAGAAATTACATATATGTATTTAATGTTTTATTCTTTGGCAAGATTTTTTATAGAAGGATTAAGAATTGACAGTTTAATGCTAGGAAATTACAGAATTTCTCAAATTTTATCTGTTATTATTTTTGTAGTATTTTGTTTTATTTTCTTAAAAAAAAGAACAAAATTACACAAAAACCAGCAAGTTCGCGAAAACACGCTAAAAATGTAGAGAAAAACTCCTTTAAAATGGAATAAAATGGTTGACTAATTTGTAAAAATATGGTATTTTTATAATATACAGAAGAAAAGTGGAAAAAAGGAGTGAGTCACTATATGATAGAAGAAGAAATTTGTAAATTAAGAGAAGAATTAAACAAAAGCATTGTAACTGGACAAGATTACAAAATAACATATGATATAAGTATTAAATTAGATGACTTAATTGCAGAATACTATAGTCAAGCTTTAAAAAAACAAAAGAAAAAGAAAAAAACATACAGTATATTTAGTTTTGTGTAAGAAAGAAGCAAAAAAATGCAATTTTTTTGATAAAAAAGTTGCATTTTTTTGAGACATAGTCTATAATAAAAGAAACAGGACAAAATAAAGGAGGATTTTTCGTATGAAAAAAAATGTAGTAAAAATAATAACTATCTTATTAATTGCTCTTATGATTGTAGGAATCTCAAACATAGTAATGGCAACAGCAGAGCAACAAGTATCTCAAATAGCAGATGTTATTATAGGAGTTATTCAAGTAATAGGAGTAGCAGTAGCTATTATAATGCTAGTAATGTTAGGAATTAAATATGTATCAGCAGCGCCTTCAGAAAAAGCAGACATCAAGAAAAGTGCAGCAATTTATGTTGTTGGTGCAGTATTACTATTTGCAGCTACTTTTATTTTAGGTTTTGTAAAAAATTTAGTAACAGATTTTGGTGGAGAATCTGGAGGAAAGCCTACAGTAAATAGTGTACTAGATTAGTTAAAACAAAAATAGCTACATAGATTTCTGTGTAGCTATTTTAAAAAGGTGGTAGCTATGAGAAAAATAATTTGTAGTATTCTTTTATTATTCATCATTATAGGTATTAATATAAATCAAATTTATGTGCAAGCAGTGGATGTGGGTGCTATTATAGGCGAAACTAATAAGTCTGGTCCTATTGATGGTAATATTGCTCAAATTGGTGACAGCGCATTAGGAATTATAACTGTGGTAGGTGTTGCTATTGCACTAGTTATGGCAATGTTTGCAGGAATGAAATTAATGACTGTAGCACCACAAGAAAGAGCTGATGTAAAAAAGCAGTTGTTACCATTTTTTATTGGGTCAGCATTTATATTAGGAGCAGTATTTTTTGTAAACCTTTTATCTAATTTTGCTACGGAATTATTTCAATAAAAATATGCAATACATATGGAAGAAAGGAGAAAGATGTAAACCAAATGGTATAGCATCTATCAATAAGTATGAATAAAATATTGTTAGCAACTATTATTGTAATAAGTATCTTACTAATAGGAATAACTCCATGTTTAGCAACAGTTAATCCTAATGATTTTAAACCTGATATAGGAGTAGATTCAGGATTGGCTGGAATCCTTGGACCTATTATTAGGACAGTACAAATGGCCGGTGTTTTTATTGCAGCAATTGCTTGTGTTATTATGGGAATTCGATATGTGCTATCTTCAGTGGAAGATAGAGCGGAAATTAAAAAGAAACTCATTCCCTATGTAATTGGTGCTACAATCTTTTTTGGTGCAACAGGAATACTTCAGCTGATTGCACAAGTGAGTGGGGAATGGTTTGGAAAATAAAAAAATAAATTAATAAAAACAAAATTGCTAAATGTAAAGTATACAAACTTTATATTTAGCAATTTTTATGTATTTTACAGCAAATTATATTACAAATATGTTACAAAAATATTACATTATCAACATAAGGACTTTTTTTACTACAAAATGTTGAAAAAAACAACAAAAAACAGTATAATATTATTAACTATAATTGTTTTTACCAAGCTAGAGAGGTGAAGAAAATGAATGCAAAAAAAAGATTTATAAGAGTTGTAATTTTACTAATAATAACTTTAGAAATTAGTTGTAACTGTTCTTTCACTTATGCTACCCGGAGGCGATATAGATTTTAGTTGGGATAGTATCTGGCAAGCTGCAACTGCATTTATAAATAAGGGAAAAGAAGGAGCAAGTTATATTGATACTGGTTCTATGAGTGGACTAGTTGGTCGGATTAGGAAGTATACTAACTACCATAGGAGGTGTTATTGTATTAGTTGGTCTTCTAGTAATTGGTATACAATATATGATGGCAACACCAGAAGAGGCAGCAAAATTAAAAACGAAGCTAGTTGGACTAGTAGTAGCAGGAATTGTTATACTAGGTGCTTGGGGAATTTGGAGTCTAACATTAACTTTCTTAAACGGAATGAATTTATAAAAATACAAAGGAGGATTTAAATGGGTACATATTATATACCACGTAATGTAAAAGGAGAAACAAGACTATTATATATTTTTTCGATTAAGTCATTAATAACAACTGCAATTGGAGCTTTTGTGGGATTATTGTTTTACCTGCTTTTTACTATAGTAGGATTAGATACTGTAGGTTTGGTAATATTAGGGGGATTTGCACTAATTGGTTTTGTAATAGGGGCAGTAAAAATTCCAATTATAGCAGGAATTCCTATTACGAAAAAAATTGGTGGGGAATCTTTAGATCAAATTATATTAAATTATATAAAATTTAAGAAAAATAGAAAACTTTATGTGTATACAAAGGAGGAAAAGGAATAATGGAGCTTGTTAATATTTTAACCATTATTATGGTAATTCTAATTTTCGTTATTATAATATTAGCGGGGATTTATTTTATTCTTGTATTACGTGCTAAACAAAAAGCACAAGAACAAGAAGAAAAGGAAGAAGAGAAACCAACAGATACTTTTAATGGAATACCAAGAGAAGATATTTATAGTTTTATGGAGTTTGATGAAATAAAAGATAGCATGGTTGTTCGAAAAAAAGGGGAGCAATATGTTATGGCCATACAATGCCAAGGTGTAAACTACGACTTGCTTTCAGAACAAGAAAAAATTGGAGTAGAAGAAGGTTTTATTCAATTATTAAATACATTAAGGTTTCCTATTCAATTATATATTCAAACCAGAAGTCTAAATTTAAGAGACATTTTGGAAGAATATAAAAATAAAATTAAGGGAATTCAAAGACAAATAGAGCATTTAGACGTTAAAATAAAAGAAGCTATGCGGAGACGAAGAACTAGTAAGTAAACTAGAATTCGAGAAGAGAAGGAAAAACAATATATTGGAATATGGAACAGATATAACAGACTATGTAGCTAGACTAAGTGCTAACAAAAATGTTTTACAACAAAAAACATATATTATTGTGTCTTACTATGCTGCCGAATTTGGTGCAACCAATACTTATGGAAAAGATGAAATTAGCAATATTTGTTTTTCTGAGTTATATACAAGATGTCAAAATATTATTAGATTATTAGCAACTTCAAATGTTTCTGGTAGAATTTTGGATTCAGAGGAACTAGCAGAACTATTGTATGTTGCCTATAACAGAGATGCTTCAGAAACATTACAGTTATCTAGAGCATTGGATTCTCAATATGATGCCTTGTATTCTACCTCAAAAGATATATTAGCAAAGAAGAAGGAAGAACTAGACAAACATATAGAAGAAAATGCAATAGATATTGTAACAGACACTTTAATTGATGCACAAAAATCTACAGATTTAACAGAAGAAGAAAAAATGAAACTACTAGAAGAAAAATCATTAGAATTATTAGAAGAGTATAAAGATAATATAGATCCAGAAATATACGAAGAAGCAGTAAAAGAGGTAAAGAAAAGAGTAAAGAAAACAAAAAAAGCAGTTTAAAAAAACACTATTATTGCCAAAAAGTGAAAAGTAAAAATCTGCTATACAGATTTTGAAGGAGGAAAAATCCAAATGAAAAAAAATAAAAAAGAAAAAATTGAAAAAAATGCAACAAAGGAAGTTCAAAATTTCAAAGAGGAAATTATTAGAGGAAATGTAAAAAACATTAAAGATTTAATTGCACCAGCTGGAATTGATGCTAGTCATACAAATTATATGGAAATTGTATCTACTAAAACGAGGTATGCTAGAAATATGATTGTATCAACAATACCAAGAATGTGTACTTTTCCAGAATTCCTTAGAGGAATGTATACTTTTGGAGATGTTAATGTTTCGGTTTTTATTAATCCTATTAGTGAAGCTTCATCACAAACAGAATTAAATAGAACTATTAACGAATTGGAGTCTGAAAGATTGGTTGCTTTTGATAGAGGAGACATTAACAGAGAGAGAATACTAGCACAAAAAAGAGCAGAAGCAGAAGAATTAAGAGATGAAATAGCAGCAGGCTTTAATAAATTATTTAATTCTAGTATTATTTGCACATTGTTTGCTTATAGCTTAGATGAATTAGATAAATATACAGAAATGCTATCATCAGAAATGTCTAAAACTTTAATTGGAATAAAATCTGCTTGGGCAACTCAAGAAGAAGCATTTAAAGCAAATATGCCATTTTGTGATAACAAATTAAATAAAAGTCATACTTTTGATAGACGTTCAATGGGAACAGTATTTCCTTTCTTTACTTCAGAAGTAGGACATGAACAGGGAATTCCATTAGGCTTTAACCGTCAAACAGGTTTACCAGTTTTATTTGATAATTTTAGCCCAACATTAACAAACTATAATATGGTTATTTTTGGTAAATCTGGTGCTGGTAAAGGTGTTACCATAAAAACATTAACTGCTCGTTCTTCTGTTTTAATGGGAATTGAAAGCTTGGCTTTAGATGCTGAAGGTGAATATGGTGTTGTAGCAGAAGCATTACGGAGGAATTAATGTAACTATTAGCCCTAATTCAGAAACAATTATTAATTTATTTGACATTGAACCAGAGGTAGTAAAAGACGAAATTACAAGTAGAGAAAGAGTAGTATTAAATGTAGAAAATAAAGTAGAAGACGTAACACAAGCTTTGTTAACAATGGCAAGAGGTAGTACAAGAAGTGAAGAAGTAAATGAGTTAACAAAACAAATTATTGCAGAGGCAGTTGCACAAGAATATGCAGCAATAGGAATTACCAATAATGTAGAAAGTTTATATGCAGATACAAAACTTCGAAATGATTATTTAGGAAGAAGAAAAAAGAACATGCCAACGATTGGATCTTGGTATAGAAGAATACTAAATAATGCTCAAACTAATGACAACCAAGACTATCGTTTTCACTATAGTTATTTAAGTAAGGTTATGAGACAATATATTAGAGAATATGATGGACAAATGGCTTATTTTGATGGACAATCTACCTTTGAATTACTAGACAATGTTCCTTTTATTAACTTGGATATATCTCAATTAGAAGAAAGATTTGCAAGACCGTTGGCACAGCAAATTTTACTTTCTTGGATTTGGGAAAAATATGTTAAGAAAAATAGTGAAGATAAGAAAAAAGCATCAAAAAAGAGAGTATTAATTGATGAAGCTTGGATGTTACTTCCTTATCCAGAAGCAGTAGACTTTTTAAACACAATGGCAAGACGTGCCAGAAAAAGGAATGTATCTTTGGCTGTTATGTCTCAAAAATTCCAAGATTTTTATGAAAAACCAGAGGTGCAAGCAGTATTAACTTCATCAGATACAAAACTATTTTTAGCACAAGACAAATCAGAAATACAATATATAAAAGAAGTATTTAAGTTAAGTGAAGGAGAAGCTTATTTCCTAACAACTTGTAATAGAGGAGAAGGGTTACTAAAGGTAGGAGAAGATACCGCTATTATTTCAATTAGACCAACTAAAAAGGAATTTGAGTTTGTAGAAACAAATCAAAATAAAATTGCAGAAATGAGAGCAAACAAAGAAAATAGTTCATTATAAAAATAACAATAAAAGAAGGAGAAGGTATGAAAAAGAAGATATTAGTAGCAATCATAACAACAGTTTTATTATTTACAAACTATATTAGTTGCAATGCGTCTTCTTTACCATCTCCTTCTAATTATATTCAACCAAGTGTTTCAAGCGATTCTACAGAAGACCCTAATATGGGAGAAGAACAGTTTAATAAAATTAATGAGGGGACTACAACTTATATAGAAGATAGCCCAAAAGATATTTCTGGTAAAACATCGGAAAACCTAATAGCTACAATTCTAGCTGGTATTTTTATACCAATACCGAGTTGTATTAATGCATTATTATCAATAGCGGTTCAACCAGATGTACCAATGCAAAAACTAGTGTATTTTACGATAGAATCTTTACTTTCTGGTAAATATGATTTATTAGATATCAATTTTTTTGATTTTTCTGAAAGTGATTCAAATATTAATAGAATTACAAAAGAAAATGTAGCTAAATGGTTTTTTGCTTTAAGAAATTTTGCAATTGTGGCATTATTGGCAGTCCTAATTTATATTGGAATATTAATGGCAATTTCTGCTACTTCAAATGATAAAGCAAGATATAAAAAAATGTTAATTAATTGGTTGGTAAGCTTTATATTAATTTTTGTCATACAATATGTTTTGATTATAGCTATTAATATATCTAATGAATTTGTAAAAATAATAACTTCTGTCGCAGAAAGTATTGAAAATACAACAGATGCAACAAATGTAGAAGGAGAACAAAAAGATGAAATTGAATTAAAACTTGTTTTTGGTTATATAAAAGAAGATGAAACTGGAAAAGTAGAAAGAGTACCTGGCTTTTTATCAGAATTTGGAACTAATAGTGGTTGGACAAGATTAGCACTTGCGGTGGTATATTGTGTTTTAGTATATTACCAATTAAAATTTTTCTTTATGTATGTAAAAAGGTTTTTTGTAATAGGATTTTTAACAGCTATATCACCATTAATTACTATTACTTATTCTATTGATAAAGCAAAAGACAATCAAGCACAGGCATATAAAACATGGTTTAAAGAAATTATGGTATCTATTTTTATTCAACCAGTCCATTTACTTTTCTTTTTAATCTTTATGAGGTCTACACAAGAAATTATTTTTAGAGCTCCTATTTTTGCTATTGTATTAATTGGTGCATTATCACGTGCAGAAACAATGGTTAAAAAATTATTTAAAGTAAATAGAAATAGTTTTGGTAGCTTAAAAAGAGGAGGTAAGTAATGAGAAAAAGAAAATGGAATAAAAAAAGACTAGGTTTCTTATCTCTTATTGTATTGGTTAGTATAACAGTGATGATTATAGCTATATACTACTTTTCACCAAAAGAAGAAGTACCAGTATATGAACTAAAAACTTTACAAGAAATATTAGAACATTATCAATGTAAATTAATAAAAAAGGAAAATTCAAAAGAGGAAAACATTCAGTTTGATATTTATGTAAATTTTGATAGGGATTACTACACAAAAAATGAATCAAATGAAGGATATTTTTCAAGTTTAAATACATATGTTTCAGAAAACTTAAAGTATGAAAATTATCGTTTAATAGATACAAAAAGAAATATAAATATTGTAGTTTTATGTAATAAAGAAGAAGAGGCAATAACAGTAGTTTACTATAATGGAGATAGAAATTACTATGAAAAAAAAGAGAATGAACAAAATGTGGAAAATTATAAAGAAATTAACACAGTAAATCTTAAAATTAACTCTAAAGAATTGCAAGAATTAATTTCTAATAATTGGCAAAGTAATAAAATAAATTTTGGAACCAAAGAAAGTACATTTGAAGAATATGATATATTTTTTGAAGAAGGAATAAAAGTAAAAACAACAGCTACTACTATTTACAATATAGTATTTACAGAAAAATATGGAAAGGAAATTGTTAATGGTTTAAAGGTAAACACTTCTCAAGAAAAAATACAACAAACATTAGGGACACCAGCATTTTCTCAAAATAATATTATAGGGTATAAAGGACAACAATGTTATATATTTTTTTCGGAAAATGAAGTTTCCGTATATAGAATAGAAAATAATTATAAAAACGAACAGTTTGTTACTATGCTAGAAGAATTTATGACAAATAGGAAACAACTTACCTTATTTAATACATTAACCGATATTTGGAACGATTATGATTTATACACAACAGAAAATGGAAATATATTTATTCGATACACAGTAAAAGGAATAGAATTTTCTTTTACTCCTATAGGCGGAAGAATTATTTTTTATCAAAACTTTGGTGGACAATTAGCAAAAGACATAACATTAAAAGATATAACAAAAGATAATATACCAGAGTATGCTGATTTAGAATTAACAACTGATTTAGTTTGGAAGGCAGAACAAGAAAGAGTAGATACACAACAGAACTATTATGATGAAGAGTTTATTGAAATGCTATATACAGATGTTTATACAATTGAAGAACTGGAAGAGGGACAGCTGTTAGAAAAACTCTTAAAAATAGAATATAAAACAGAAAATTTTTATGTATTTCGTACAGAAATGAAAAGCCAAAGCGATAATTTAAAGTTTATTTCTATTCATAGAGAATATCCGGATTCAGAATTAAAGTTACCAGCAAAAGTTAGTGACTTTGCTTGGTTAGATGAAAATAATATTATTTATGCTATTTCCCGGAAAAGGAATATACCAATATAATGCAGCAACCAGAAAAACAACTACTCTTTTGGAAGGAAAAGAGAAATACGAGGAAATTAAAATAGAAAACAATACCATTTATTATAATAATGGAAAGAAAATAAAGTAGGGCATGTTATTAATAAAAATAAAGAATTATAAAGGAGGTGGTAAAAGTGAAAAAAATATGTATTGTTATTAGTTTAGTATTTCTGATTATTTTTGGAAACTTTGCCACCTGTTTTGCAGCAACTCCGGCAATAACAACGGAACAGCAAAGTTATATAGGAAATTATGTTAGAACTTATATAAGAGAAGCAAGTCATTATCAGTATGTCTATTATGCTACAAAACATGGTACAGAACTATCTTGCAATAATCAAGCAAATGGTAGTGGCCAAATTGCATTTTGCTGTGCTTCTTTTTGTGCAGCAATGTTGTACCAAGCATTAGACGCAAGTGAAATTCTAGAAGTTGATTTAAGTAATGAGTTAAACTTAAGAGTAACCGGTTTTTTTAATCCTGATAGAAATAAATTATTTTATGAATTAACAAATGATGATATATTAGTACCGGGAGATATTATTACATATGCTGGTTATAGTATACATTCATTAATTTATATTGGCGTTGGGATTAATGAAGATGGGCAAGCTTATCACCAATTAGCAGATGTATATTCTGCACAAAGTGGAAGATTAATTAATTTAAATTTTCCAGCAGATCAGCCTATTCGATATAGGGATTTTATTACACAAACATCATGGGGGCAAGTTTCAAGACTAGATTCTTCTGCAGTGCCAGAAAATTGGGAACCAAAAATGTTTATAGACTGGCCAGGAGGTAGAAAAACGGCAGTAGATGGAAGCTTTACTGTAACAGATTGGCAAGAAGAAGAACTTTGGTATAATGGAATAGCCAATATGACTTATGAAGGACAAGCACCAACTTGGCTAGAAATTATAGTAGAATCTTTAGGAGATATATTAGACTATTTAATAGGAACTATTACCTATGTTCTTAAAATGCCAATTATTGGAGTAGCACAAATTGCAGAAACTTTACTAAATTGGATACTCCAAATTTTTTCTGGTGAAGCAACATTAAAAATGATAACTATAGAGGATATTATTTTTAATCGAGTTCCTTTACTAGATATTAATATCTTTAAACCTTTAACAGAAAGTAGTACTAGTACAAGTGGAATATATATTATAGAAAGTTTGCATCAAAGCATAGCCATATGGTATTACATATTTCGTAATGTTGTTATTATTGGAATGTTATTAACTCTTATTTATTTAGGCGTAAGAATGGCTATTACAACTATAGCAGAAGACAAAGCAAAATATAAAAAATTATTAATAGATTGGCTTGTTAGTTTTATTATTATTTTTATTATTCATTATTATATTGTCATTGTTGTACAAGGAAATGAATTTCTATTAGGAATATTTCAAAATCAAATGCAATTACAAACTAATAGTGGTGTTATGGATGATTTTGATTCTAGTGTTATTGCAAAGGAGGATACAACTGCTGATGCTGATAATAAAGTACAAGGAAACGGTTCTATTTTATCAACGCAAAGTGGATTATTTAATCAAATAAGAGATTTGGCATATAGCTTTAAATTAACAGAAGGTTTCTTAGGAGCAGTTGCTTATTTCTTACTAGTGTATTATACAATTAAATTTTGTATTAAATATATCAAAAGGATGTTTAATATATTTATTTTAATTTTACTATCTCCTTTAATTGCCATTAGCTATGCCATTGATAAAATTAAAGATGGGAAATCGCAATCTTTGTTAAAATGGATGAAAGAACTAGGGTTTGGTGTTTTTGTACAAAGTGTACATGCACTAATTTATACAATTTTTGTAAGCATTGTTATTATCCAAATACAAAACACCAATATTTGGAAGTTAGCTTTTAGTTGTGTATTAATGTTTATTACATTTAATTTTATGGATAAAGCGGAGAATTTATTTGAGAGTATATTTGGAATGAAAGCAGATTCTATTTCGACTGCTACTGCTACTTTAGAAGGAATAGCAACAGTAAAGAGTGTAAAAGGTGTAGTAAAAGGATTTGGAACAGTAGGAATGGTAGGACTTGGGGCAGTGGGAACAATGGGAAAAAGAGCAATAAAAGGAGTAAAAAAGATTCCTGGGGTTGAAGACACAATTGATAAAGTAAAAGAAAAAACAATAGATAAAATAAAGGATAATTGGAATGAAGCAAAATATGGAGATAGTAAGAAAAATAAAGGAAAAGATAGTTCAGTAGATGAAGCAATTAAGAAAGAGAAAGAAAAAACAAAAAAACAGGAGAAAGAATCAAAACAAGCAAGAAAAGAAATTATGAATGATGCTATGAAAACAGTAGGCTCTTTACTTGCTACTATCCCGCAGTTAGCTGATAATCCGGCACATGGAATTAGTTTATTAATAGCAGGAATAACCGGAATAGGAAGTACAAGAAGAAAAATAACAAGCTACAAAAAAAAGACAGTTAAAACATATAAAGCAGATGCATATGCCAAAGTAAGAGCGCTAAACGCTAGAAGAGATGCAGAAATACAATTAAAACAAGAAATATCTAACTTAATGCAAAATGGAAATACCATTGTTGGAAAAGGTTTTGCAGAAGGTGCAACACCAAATGAACGAAGTAATGCAGTACAAATTTTAGAAGAGAAAATAGAGGAAGCATTAAAAGGTAATATAAAATTGAAACAAAATAACGTAAAAGACATTGTAAATAAAGCAATGGATGCGAATAAAGGAAAAGTAACACAAAAAACATTAGATGATATTTTTGATGAAATAGAAAAGCAAGGAAGAGACGAACAAGAGAAAATTTCAGAAAATGAAGAAGTAGGAAGTAGTAAAAGAAAAGAAAAGGAGATTTTAGAAAAGAAAGAAAAACGAAACGAAAATGTAGAATCAGCGCTAGTAGAAATGATGACACAACAAGCTCTTACAACATCAAAGAAATCACAGGCTTTTACAGGACCTACTGCATTAATGATAAAACAAACAAAAGAAAAATTACAAAAACAATTAGAAAAAGAAGCAATTAATAGTAAGATGTCTAAAAACGAAACGAGAGAAAACTTAGAACGAGGATTAAGACAAGAATTAGAAGCATTTGTAAAAAAACAACAAGAAAAAGATGCTATTTTAAGAGATATGAAAAAAGAAGATTTGGAACAAATGATAACCTTAGCAATGAATTCTGAAAATAGTATTTTAAAACAATTAGATAATGATAAAGGAATAAAAAGTACTAGTAATGAACAAACCAACGTTGGTTCACAGGTGGGAGATGGAAAAGCAAAGGTATATTCTAATGTAGACATAAGAAAGAAAAAAGAAAAACGAGAAGAAGCACAAACAGAAACCAGTACAAATGCAGGTATTACATTAAGAAGTACAGATTTTGAAGAAAGACTAAAAGGTGAAATGAGACCTGTTATGGAGGCGGCAGAACAATTCCGCCAAGCAAATGAAAAAGTGCAAAAAATAACAAGACAAGATAGTAGAGCAAAGATACATGAAATTATAGGTGAATTACAAAAAAGAAAGGAAAAAGAAGGGTAAAAGAAATGACAAAAAAATGGAAAACATTATTTCTTATGATATTAATAATAGCATTATTCATCAATAATGTTTTCCAGCCATGCTCTTTAGCATCGCAAACTGATATTACTAATTATGAAACTAACATTAAAGAAATAAAAGAAGCTTTAAAAATATACAGAGATGATACAACAAAAAAATTATATGAGCCAATTTCAGAACAATATTCTGATACTTTTAGTGTATATGTAATGCAACTGGAATACATTGTTCACACAAAGACAGAAGAACAAAATGGAGTATTAATCCTTAAAGATGAAGCAAAAGAAATTCTAGAGACAATTGAAATATTAGAAGAAATTACAGGTCAAATAGGAACGGATGACAAAGTAATAAAACAGGGGACTCGTACAGAAGAAATAATTAGTGAGTTTCCTATGGGGACGGATACACGAACACTTATTACCAATATTCAAGAAAGAAAAGAAACAATAGAAAATTATACAGAAGAAGATGCAATTGTTGACGAAACAAATCCATTTTATAACGAATATATTGAAAAAACAGAAGGTAGCCCAGACAAAGGAATAGACATATTAGATGGTGCTTTAGGTATGGTAACCTATCCAGCAAAATTAGTGGTATTACTGTGGGGACTCTTAGCACAAAGTATTATGTCTTTAATTGCATCTACAGGAACTCCTAATGGAGGAATATGGTTAACAATAGATAATATTTTATTTAACCAACTTGCATTAACAGATATTAATGTATTTTCTGATAGTATTTTTTTAATTGGAGCAGGAGGAACCTATCAACAAGAAGTACTGTCATCAACAAACCCATTATTAAATATAAGAATTTCTATTGCACAATGGTATTATGCATTTAGAAATTTAGCAATTGTAGTATCTTTATTAATGTTAATTTATATTGGAATTAGAATGGCAATTTCAAGTATAGCAGAGCAAAAAGCAAAATATAAAGCAATGCTAACGAATTGGTTTGTAGGGTTTGGACTAATTTTTATATTACATTTTATTATTATTATTGTAATAAATATAAATAATGCTATTATAGAAATATTAGCAAAAACCAATTTAACAGATAATCAAGAAGCATATTCTAATATAATGAACCAATTATTTGCACAAAGTTGGTCACCATCTTTTACTTGGGGATGGGCATCAGCTATTATGTGGGTAATACTAGTAATTATGACATTTATTTTGCTAATTATGTTTATTAAACGTTTTGTTACAGTAAGTTTTTTAACCTTAATAGCACCATTAATTACAGTTACCTATGCCATGGATAAAGCAGGAGACAATAGAAGCCAAATATTAAACACGTGGTTAAAAGAATTTTGCTATAATGTTTTTATTCAAATTGTATATGCATTATCTTATTTAATATTTGCAAAAATTGGAATTGATATTATGGTAGAAAAGTTAGACTTTGGAGCAATCACATTAGCAGTTTTAAGTTTAGCAGCCATGTTTTTAGCAGTAAAAATAATTAAGCAAATATTTGGATTTGATAAAGCTAGTAGTTTAGTACAACAAATAGCAATGGCAACAGTTGTCACTAGCGCATTTTCAACTATGAAAAAAGGAATAGGATATGGAAAAGACATAAAAGAAAAACATCAAAAAGAAAATTCTGTTACTAAAAATCTTCCAATGTATACATCTTCTGGAAAAGATACATATAAATTTCTAGAAGATTTGAAAGAACAAAAGAGAAGAAAACTAATTCATGCACAGATTGCACAAAAAAGCGAAGAAAACAAATATAAAAAGAAGAGGCTATTAAAGAATCTGCCTAAAGCTATTAAAGTACCAATGAGAGCTTTTTACAGATTTGAAAAAGGTACCTTGGAAAAAGGTTTAGGAATCGATAAATTAGAGGAAGCTTTTAAAACAAACAAGTTGGATAAGATTACTATAACTGCACAAGATATTGCAAATGATATTTTAGGTGATTATGTAATGAAAACAAATGCAAAAATGACAAGTAATGAATTTGACAGAAGAATTAAACGTGTAGAACAAAAGAAATCCTATGAATTAACAGGAACAGATGCACTTTTAAAATCTTGGATGGAGGCTCTAAAAGCAAAAGAAGGAGCAGGACAAGTACAAAGATTAGTAGCTAATTTTAAAGATAATCATTTTAAAGAAGGAAAGAAAAAATGAAAAGAGTAGGTCAAAAAATATTAATCAGCATTTTGGTAACATTACTATTAAGTAATGTTATCGTACCATGCTCTTTTTCTGTTGGGTTTGCAGATGGAATTGATGATATTGTTACAGGATTAAAGGAATATGAAAATGGACTATCTTTTTACGAGCTATCTTCTACAGGAGAAGCATTTCATACTTTAGTTTTTCTATTATGGAGCATTGTAGAACAAACTACACAAGAAAAAGTTGGAGTAACGATAACTGTAGAGCAAATGGAAAAAGTGGTAGAAGCAATAACTATACTAGAAAATCTTTATGCTAGATATGAAACAGAAGTAATGGATATAGAAGTTATGGCAAATATGCAAAAATTAATTGAACGAAAAGATGCTATCCAAACATATATTGATGATGGTGGAATAATAACAGTACCTGAAGATCCTTATAATCCAGACAATTCTTCAGATGCAACTTCAGAAGGAAATCTTATACTAGGCTTCCTAGATTACACTTTTGGCATTTTACTATACCCTATTAAACTTTTATTAATGGTTCCTGGACTTATTTCACAAGGGATTTTGTCTACTATTGTTTCAGGAGGAGAAGAGTCTCTTGTTTTTGGCGTAAGTATTGACCAAATTTTATTTAATCAATTAGCTATTACAGACATTAATATTTTTTCTAATACTACAGCAGCAGGACAAAACATGATAGGAAACAAATTAATTATGGAAATAAGAACTTTAATTGCTAATTGGTATTATGCTTTTAGAAATTTTGTTATTGTTGTTTACTTATGCATTTTAATTTATGTTGGTATACGAATGGCAATTTCTAGTGTGGCAGAAGATAAAGCAAAATATAAAAACATGTTAAAAAACTGGGGAGTTGGGTTAGCCTTAGTAATGATATTACATATTATTATTATTGTTATTATCAATATTAATAGCCAACTGTTAATGCTAATAAAACCTACTAATATTAACACAGGAGAATATACAAACTTAATGAGTGAACTTTTTAAACAGGCATTTTGGTTTGATTTTACAACTAGTTTTGGTTCGGTTATTTTATATAGTATATTAACTGTTTTAACATTTGTTTTCTTAATTATATATATAAAACGTATGATTACAATTAGTTTTTTAATATGTGTTGCTCCATTAATTACAGTAACATATCCAATTGATAAAGCAGGAGACAATAAAAGCCAAATTTTAAATAGTTGGTTAAAAGAGTTTATCACCGATGTTTTAATTCAATTTTTCCATTGCGTTATTTATGTAGTATTAGTACAATCTTCTTTTAACAATATGTTAAGCTCTGGACCTTTAAATTTTGGAGCAATGTTCATTTCTATTATTATGACATGTTGTATTTTTTATGTAGAAGGAGTTGTAAAAAAATTATTTGGATTAGACAAAGGTGGTGCAACTTTCTTAAAAACATTGGCAATGGGAGGAATATTAAGTAAAGTTGGAAGTAACTTAAAAGTAATTCGTGGAAGTAAAAATGATAATCAACAAAATACACCAGAAGTACCAAATTATATGCCAAGTGGAGAAAATACGGTAGATGTAGTAAAAGCTGCAGGTATGGATAAACAGTTTGTTAAAAAAATAGAACATCAAGCCTCTGAAACAGCTAACAGTCAAAATGAATCAGAAGCTACTAAAAATAATTCCGGAAATACAGAAAATGTATTTAAAAAACTTGGAAAAGGCTATATTGGGCTAATAGACAAAGTAGAAGGAGTAACAGTTCCTGGTTATAATGCAATAAAGAATAAGAGAAAAACAAAATACAATATGACATTAAAAGACACACAAAAACTATTTAATATAGCTTGTGAAAACTATGTTAAAACAAAGGATCAAAATATGACAAAAGAAGAATTTGCAAGCCAAATGGAGGAATTAAATCAAACAGAAATAGGAGATATTAAAGATGGAGCAGGAGTAAACATGAAATTAATGATGATAGCATTGCAACGAGCTTATGAAAATAAGCCTACAAGATATCCTCCAGAAGAAAGATTAAAGAAAAGTATATCTTCTTTTGAAAAGAAATATTTTAAAAAAGAAAAATTATCATAATTATACAAAAGCTACCAAAAAAAAGTGTGTTAGTATAACATTAATAATAGATAATCTAGCTAAAACAAAAAAGTAGGTGAAAAAGTGGCTAAAAAAAATAATGAAAAAAGAGGAATATTTGACAGAGTAATAGGGGCAATAAGCTGGTGGAAACTTTTGCTTAATCCTATTACTTGGTATGTTTTGTTAGCAATATTGATTTTATTTTTAATCATTGGTATTATTGCTTTTATTACAGCTTTACCAGGAGCTATTTCAGGAAAATTTACAGAAATGATAACAGCATTAATTGGTGGAGAAAATAATACAGTATATGGAGTAACAGACCAAGAAGTGTTAGATATGGCAATATATTTGGAAAATATGGGATATGATGTAGAAAATTATGGATTTGTAGAAGAGATTGAAAGAGAAAATGAAATGGAAGGAGATATGTATAAAGATAATCAACCAACAAGAGGAAAAATTATTAGTGTAAAAAGCAAGTATTTAGAAGCCTATATTGGGGAAGAAAAGAAAATATATAAAATTGCTCCTGAAAACTATTACCAAATAGACTTGGCAGAAGACTATTATTTAACACAGGCAATTAATGAATTTGTTAAGAATGATGACAATTTGCAATTATACTATTATTACCAGCTAAAGGGAACAGATTTAAGTACATTATCAAAAGAAATACAAGAAAAATTTACAGATGGTCAACAAAGAGGAAATGCAGAGACAGCAGCTAAAATAGAAGAAAAATATCAGACTAGCATTAACATAAATGATGAAAGAAAAATTGGAGCAGGAATGATTGTATTAGTAGGAAAAGCTGCTGATGAGAACTTCAAAAACTTTAAATGGATTAGAAAAATATTTGGAAAAGAAATAAATTATAATTTTTCTATTGATGTGGAAAACAGAAAATTAATATTAAAAATTGACTATATTCCAAAAGGTGAAACACGGATGGGATGCATTTGTAAGCTTATTAGAAGCAGTAGTGGGGTTAGATAGAGCATATGTGTATGGTCTGGATTTAGAGCAATTTTTAAGTAAATATGGAAAACCATCAGAATTTACTTTAGCACTTCATTTAGCAACACAGGCACCTGATTTTGTTTATAAATTAGCTACTTCTACTAGTACAGACACAAAAGTATATTTAGATATGTGGCCTAGGACAGAAACTTATACACCAGTAACTACAGATGGTGGAACCACCACTCTAATGCAACATATTGAAGAACAAGATGCAAGTCGGAGAAGTACATCTAAAATATATTGATTGGCTAGATTCAAAATTGGACACTTGGGGAACCAACATAGGAAACGAGTATGCAAGAAACCATCCTGAATATACTGGTTCTTGGTTTAATTTAGGAAAAGATATTGCTAGAAAGATAGTAAACAGTTTAAGGGAAAGATCCTATGGAAGTGTTGACGAACTACTAAATGCAATTGTTAATGCAAGAAGTGAAGATGGATATTCTTTACGGCGTTGACAGAGAAACACTTGAGCTTGAAGAACTTATACCAATTAATGGAGTAGATTGTTCTTACAAAGATTTAGAAGAATTAAAAAAAGTAGTTCCAAGTTTAAATAAAACAGTTAATCTAGCTACTCCTTATATTACACAAGTGGTACGACATTGGTATCGAAATCAGTATTTTAAAATGGAAGGAAATGAACTAGTAAAAGCAAAAGAAATAGCAACTAGCTTTTTAGACAACTTAAAGGTTAGAATAGATGCAAGTTCAGACAATACTAACATTAATATAGAAGCAGACAAAGAACAAATTAATCAAATTGAGGAAAATGATAAAGAAATAGACTTCCAGATGGATGGAATTACTTATACTATAAGATCAGATGTAAATAAGGTAATTAAAGAACTACAAGAAAAAGCTAATCCATTGATTAATTCTTTTACAGATGAAACCGTAAAAGAATTAATGGAACAATATTTACAAACAAAAATAAAAAGTATTGTGCGAAACTATGGGACAACCTATCAAAAATATAAACCAGCAGATAGATGGGAATCTTTAGAGAGCTATTCTGGGTCAACGCAAAATGTTGAAGCAGTTATTCAAAAATCATTTTGGAGAATAGAATCAACAGAAGATATTCAACAAATTCATAATCCACAATTTGAAGACAACAGTCAATTTATTAGAAGTTGGTTAAAAGAAAAATATATTATTTATGATGGAGTTACAAGGCCAGAAGAAGATAGAATTATAGGAGCAAAAAGTTATATTCAAGGAAAAACAGCATTAGAAAATTTAGTGGAAATGTTAGATAAAGCAACAACCAGTGAGGAAAATTTAGTGTATATGAAAAGAGATGTTCTTGAATTTATGCAAGATTATGCTTTTGATTTAGATCAAATCCAGGATGTGGCAGCAGAAAAAAATTTGGAAAATATTATGCCAGCTTATGTTCCTTATACACCATGGCCTTCTGAATATGAAAAAGCAGATTCTATTTGGACAAAAATGATTTATAAAACAGATTCACTAACAAACTTACAGGCACCAGCAGATTGTGTTATAACAAAAATAGGAGAAGGAGAAAACGGTTTTTTTGAAATAGGAATTTTAGATGAAAGTGGATTAATATATGAATATGTATATTTATGCTCAGATGAAGATGATAAAGGAAATCAATTAACTACTCTTGACGTAAAAGAAGGGGAATTCAAAAAAGGAGAAGTAATAGGAACAGCAGCTCCAAAGAATCAATTAGATGGAAAAAGTTTAATTAGTATTAAATTACAAATGTTAAGCCATACAAAACAAAGAATTGATATTACAACTCGTATGAATGTTAGAAGTAAAGAGTTAAGTGAAATAGAAGCAGAAAAAAAATATATATATATTATTATGAGTGCTGCCAAATTATATGAAATGAAAGAAATACATGGTTTAAATGCTGTAATTAAAAAAAATATGGAATTGTATGAACAAGAATGTGTAGCATTGTTAAATACAGCATTTAATAGAATAGCATCTCCTTACTGTTCAGACAAAAGCTTAAGTTCTATTGACTGGTGGGATATGGGAATTAGTGGACTTATTGGGCTAGAAGAAATAAAACTTCCAGGAGGAGATACAATTTGGGAATTTACAGGAGAACCTGAAAGTCATCCAGAAAATGAAAATATAGATATTGATACTCTAATTTCTTTAGCATTAAGAGGAAGTGACCAAACAAAGGAAGGTACCATCCTAGGAGCAACCAATTATGCCAAAATTTGGACAAAAGAACTAATGACTCCTAATCAGGAACAGACAAAAACAATTTATACAGAATTACCAAATGTTAATTTAAAGATGGCAATTGGTGGAGGAGGCTTTTATATTCCAAATGAAAAATATAAATTATACCAAAATTATTATGTAGAAGAAAAAGTTAGAAGCATATTTATTCAATTAAATGAACAAAAAGATGAGTTAAATAAAGAAAAAGGCTATACCGCTGGATATGGAAAATATCAAATATCAAGAACAGAAGAAGCAGATGAAAATTTAACGAAATATGTTAATTATGTAAAAGATACTATTTATGGAATAGCAGAGAATACTTGTATTACAAGTATTATTATAACTCAAATTAATGAAGAAATTGATGAAGAAGAAAACTTTATAGATACTTTTAGAGTGAGGGTTAATTCTAATGTTGCTGTTGATGTAACAATTCAATACAAATGTACAGAAGAAGGAAAAATTGATTATACTACTATGGAATATACAACAGAAGAAGTAGGAAGATTATAAGGAGTGTTCAAATTTGAAAAAAAATAAGAAAACACAAAAACTAAAAAGAATAATAATTGTTTTAATTATACTAGTAATTATAATTGGAATGCTTCTTTTGCTAGTATTAAGCAAACAAAAGACAGAAGAAGGCAAAACAGAAGAACAAATAAAAGAAGAAAAAATCCAACAAGAACAAACCAAGCAATTAAAATTAAAAGGCGAAAGAGAAAGAATGCAAGAATACCTCATTATGTATTTAAATTATATAGAGAAAGAACAATATGAAAAAGCCTATGGTTTGCTATACCAAGATTTTAAAGATTTATATTATCCTGATTTAGAATTTTATAAGCAATATGTAAAAACAAATTATTTTCCTGTTATGCGTATTGAATTTGAAGACATACAAAGACAAGGCGAATATTACATTTTAAGTGTAACATTAATTGATATTATGAATGATTTAAATTCAAAACAACAAAAGTTTGTTATATATGAAAAAGAGATAAATAATTTTACTTTATCGTTTCAAGCACAATAGAATAATCAATTTTTCTATACAATAAAAAAGGAGTAAAGAATGAGTTTTTTTACAAATTTAAGAATCACAATAAGAAATTTTATAAAAAAACACAAAAATAAAGTAATACTAATTTTAATTGCGTGGATTACAATTGTTGCAATTAACTATTTACTTGGAAAATGGTGGGAAGAAGGAAAAATAACTACTTATGAACCACATAATCCAATTATTGAAACAGGGGAAACAGTATCTACCAAAAACCAAGCAAAAATTGAAGCTTTAATTAGTCAGTACATACAATATTGTAATGCCAAGGAATACGAAAAAGCATATGCCATGATTAGACAAGAATGCAGAGAAATGGTATATCCAACATTAGAAAGCTTCAAAAGCTATGTAGACTATGTTTTTAGAACTCCTAAAATATACAATATTCAAAATTATTCTAACAAAAATGGAAAATACTTTTATCGAATTAGAATATTAGATGATATACTAGCAAGTGGATTAACAGGAGAAGATTCTGTTAAATATTTTGAAGATATATTGGTTTTAGAAGAAAAAAACGGAGAAATATTGTTATCTGTTAAAGAATTTATAGATAAGGAAGAATTAGAAAAAGTTTATGAAGATAAATACATGAAAATTGTTATAACTGAAAAAGTGACTATGTTTGAAGAAGAGATTTATACTTTACAAATAACCAATAGAACAAATAATATTTTAGTAATTAAAGACAATGCAGTTCAATCAGAAATTACATTAACAGCAAGTAACGAAGAAAAAATGCAAATAGAAGAGGGCTACAACTATATTGTTTTACAACCAAATAGTAAAAGAAACTGTGAAATTTCCTTCTTAAATTTTTATGATGAGGGAAAAATAGCAGAAAAAATTAATTTAAATAGAGTAAGAGTTTTAAAAAATTATGACTATTCGGATGAAGCAGAGAACGAAAAAACAGAAAATATAGTGGAAATTTATAGTACAAGTATACAAATAAAATAAAAGGGGTGGAATACAAAAATGAAAAAATACAAAATAATAACAATTGCAATATTATATATTCTTATTTGGAATATTGTATTCCCATGCTTTTCTAATGCAACAACAGTTTCAACAATTGAGCAAATAAAAATAAAATATGAGCAAGCTTTAATTACAGAAGGAGAGGCGCAAAGAGAAAAAATAAAAGCGCAATTTCCAGACTTTGATGAAAAAGAAACTAATAGTATGATAGCATCTTATTTACAGCAAAAAAAAGAAGATATTATTAAGGAAATTGCAGAAACAATTGCAGATGAAACTCTAAAAAAAGAATTTTTAGAACAAGCAAATTCTTTGGGTACAACATATGTTAATGCCAAATATGGAAATGTTACAACACAAGATGATTACTTTAATGCTTTTAGTGTTGTTTTGGATGGAGTTGGTGGAATTCTTACTTATCTTTTAAAATTAAAATGGGTATTTTTACCAGCTAGCATTTTAGAATTACTAGGTACTGGACTAGCAAGTATTGGAACAGAAAATATTGATGACCCAAAAGAAAATATATATTTTTTAACATTAGATAGTATTTTTTTTAATAAAGTAACTTTAACAGATATTAATATATTTGATTTTAACAAAGCAGGTCCATCTAATATTACGCAAAACAATCCAGTTTACAAAATTAGACAAAATATAGCACAATGGTATTATGCCATAAGAAATTTTGCCATTATTTTTGGATTACTTGCACTTATTTATATAGGTGTAAAAATGGCAATATCATCTGTAGCAGAAGACAGGGCAAAATATAAAAAAATGTTAGTAGATTGGTTAGTTAGTATTATTTTGGTGTTTACATTACATTATGTTATTGTAATTGTTGTTAATATTAATAATTCTATTGTAGGAATATTAGATGAATCTAGAAAAATAGTACAAGAGGAATTAGCGCAAGAACAAGTATGGACACAGGACATAGGAAGTCTTTTAGGAGATATTGTTATTCCTGAAAAAACATTACAAGGGAAATTAGCAGAAGAGGCTTTAAGCATTTCTTTTGTAAAAGGTTGGGGAGCTGGAATATTATATATACTATTAATGGCAATGACATTTGTATTTTTAATAGTTTATATAAAAAGAATGGCAACAATTGCATTTTTAACAATAATAGCACCACTAATCACTATTACGTATTCTATTGATAAATCCCGGAAATGGAAGAGCAGAAGCATTAAGTATTTGGTTAAAAGAGTTTTTAGTCAATGTATTAATTCAACCATTTCATTGTATTATTTATTTGTTGTTTATACAAAATGTTATGTATTCTTTATATACTGTTACAGGAATATTTGACTTTGGAAAAGCTTTTCTTTGTATTATTATGTTACCAATTATTTATAAAGCAGAAGATATTATTAAAGGAATTTTTGGATTAGAAAGTAAAAACCTAGCAGGAGCTGCAGCAATGGGAGCAATTGTTGTAAGCCAAGTACAAAAAGCTACAAAACTTGCAGCAAAAAGTGCCAAAATGTTGGGAAAAGCACAAGCTGCCAAGAGTGTAGGAAGAGCAAAGGATGTTGGAGTACAGAATAATGCTTCTACGCCAAAAAATTCAACAACTTCAAATGTTGCTAATAATAATATGGTAGCAAGTGCTGAAATAAATAAAGAAAAAACGAAAAATAAAGGAATAATTAGAAAGACATTTGGAGTAGCTAATGGAAAAGTGGCTCAAACTTTAGCAGCTAATGCAATGGGAATGGCACTAGGTTATGGAATGACAGGGGACTATGATACAGCAAGAGCTGGAAAGGCTTTACAAAAGGGTGTTAGAGATGCAGGAAAAGGAGTAAAAGGTAGCATGTCTTTGGAAAGAAATATGGCATTAAAGAAGGAAGACATGTTAGATGCTTATGAAAGACTAAAAGATGGAGGTTATACAGATGAACAAATATATGATTTAACAGAAGATATATTAGCTGATGATACAAAAGAAATAACCAATATCCTAGAAAAAGAATATGCAGAGACAATTCGAGCATTAAAAGATACACAAATAGCAATTAGTGACAAAGAAGGAAAAGAAGCAGAAAAAGAAGCAAAAGAACATGTTAGAAATGAGGTTCTTAAAAAGATATTTTAAAATAAATTTAACCTTTTATGAATAAAATAATAAAAAATGGGTATACTCTCTATAATTTTATTCATAGGAGGTTTTTTTATGGAAAAAAAGAAAATGATAGGAACGATATTACTAGTAATATTAATAATACTAGGCATGTTAGGAGCAAACTATACACAAGGAATGCAACATTATCAAGAATTAGACTTTGTAACTGGTATTGTAACAGCTACGGCACTAAATGTAAGAGAAGGACCATCAACATCTTATAAAATAGTGACACAAGTTTACAAAAATGAATACATAAGAGTATTTGCTAAAATTGGAGATTGGTATGTCATTCAAACAGATAAAGATTATATAGGGGCAGTCAATAGCAATTATGTAAGAGCAATTTATCCAAATACAAATGATACCAATAATAGTACTAATAATAACTTAGATAATGATACAACAACTTCAGGGCTAACAAACGATGAAAAAGAAACATTAGATTTAATTAATGAACAAAGAATAGCAGCACGGTTTGCAAGCATTAATTGTAGATGATGAGTTACAAAATATAGCAAGAATAAAAGCTCAAGACATGGTAGACAACAATTATTTTTCTCATACTTCTCCAACATATGGTTCTCCGTTTGATATGATGAAGAACTTTGGAATTAGTTATAAAACAGCAGGAGAAAACATTGCTGGCAATTCGACTAATAGTGGAGCTGTAAATGCATGGATGAATTCAGAACGGACATAAAGCAAACATATTAAACAACAGCTATAACTATACAGGATTAGCAATAGTAAACAGTCCAAAATATGGAAAAATATATGTACAAATGTTTATGGGAAGATAGAAAATAAACAAACAAATCAAACACAAGACTAAAAGAAGAGACTTTGAAATTTCAAAGTCTCTTCTTCTTTTTAGACAAAGGGACGGGGCTTTTGTCTTAAGCTTTCTAGACAAAGGGACGGAGCTCTTTAAATAGAAAAATAAAAATAATCACCTTTTACGTAAAGCATACATAAAATATAGCAAAAAGAGGTAGAAAGGGTGAAAAAAATGGCGAGTTACATAATAGAAGGTGGAAGACCAATTAGTGGAGTGGTAAAACCTTCTGGCTCTAAAAATGCATCTTTACCAATTATAGCAGCTAGTATTTTAAGTGGAAAAGTAACTAAATTATATAATGTACCTAATATTCATGATATACAAATAACATTAAAAATTTTAAAATATTTGGGTTGCAAAGTAAAGAAAACTAATGATAAAATAATAATAGATTCATCTAACATACATGTATATGAAATACCATATGATTTAATGAGACAAATGCGTTCTTCTGTGATGATGGCAGGAGCTATTATTGGTAGATTTAAGAAAGCTACATTTTCTTATCCAGGGGATTGCGATATTTGATTGATACATCAGACAAGTTTAAGATAAATGATTGGATACAGGAATTTAAATGATAAAAAACAAAGCTTTAAATTTAAAAATTTAAGGCTTTATTTTTTTGAGTAATGTAGATTTATTAAATGAAATTAAAAATACCACAAAACCAAATGTGAAGCGAAAGGAGGATATGAAAATGCAGAAAATAAAAGGACTATGGATTCCAGCAGAGATTCTACTGGATGAGAAATTGACAGATAAAGAAAAGGTTATATTATCTATGATTTTATATTTAAGTGATGAAACAGGAAGTTGTTCTGCAAGTAATGGGTATTTAGCGAGTATTGTAAAAGTGAGTACAAATAGAGTTTCAAAAATAATAAGTTCATTAAAAAATAAGAAATATATCCAAGTGAATTTAAAATATAAAAAAGAAAGTAAAGAAATAGAACAAAGACAAATAATACCTATTGTCCAAATGAACAATAGGTATAGTCAAAATAAACAAGAGGGTATTGGTGAAGATAACAATTCAGCCAGACAAAATGAACCATATCCTATTGGCGAAAGCAACAAAGATATAAAATATAATATAAAGAATAAAAATAATTATAATAACGAATCACACATCAAAAAGAATAATAAAGCTAACTTTGAACAGCGAGATTATACAGGCTTTGACTTTACTAAATTATATGCAAATGCAGACGCATTTGTATAAATAAAATCAGCAATTAAAGTAAGATAAACTACTTTGGTAGCTGATTTTTTAGTTAAAGTTGCGAATAGCAATTTTAACTAAAACCTAAAAAATATGTAGATATTTTTTAGGCAAAGGGGTGTGGGGAAAAATAAATTTTTCCCTGCCACAACAAATACTTTTAGCGAATAGCGTTAAAAAAGTATTGTAGTTGTGTTACAACACAATTCGAAAAAGAAAAAAATTATAAAATCTAGTCGTGTTTATTAGCACGAGCAAGGAGGTAAAAAATGAGTTATGCGATTATTAGAAATACAAAATATAAAAGGGAAAATCTGAAAGGAATATTTAGGCACAATGAAAGAAGAAATAAAAATTATTCAAATGATAATATAGATAAAGAAAAGTCATATTTGAATTATTCAATAAAATCACCACAATATAGTTACGAAAAAGAATTTGACAGAATAAAAGAAAAATATAATTTAAAAGGACAAATTAAAAAAGTAAGTAATATAGCTTGTGAATATATAATAACATCAGATCATGATTTTTTTGAAAGAATAGGAGAAGAAGAAACAAGAAGTTTTTTTGAAACTGCATACAAATTTGTAGCAAAATATAAAAATTTAGGAGAACAATATATAATATCTGCCAAAGTGCATAGAGATGAACAAACACC
>OLPF01000482.1_pt1 | contig 43068 bp, 37 predicted proteins | sample 1673121 | NCBI WGS metagenome assembly OLPF01 (sample SAMEA3136756, study PRJEB25190) | human gut metagenome
GCAGGCAATACGCTACTCACAGGTTCTTGTACACTCCACAGTCGTAAATTCCCGAAATAGCCTTCGGTACATACTTACATTTGCTTTTAATCATGCAATCTTGTAAGTTTTAGCATCTTTTAAATTAAGTGCCGCATTGAGATCCCTGTCTGCAACATAGCCACATTCACATCTGTAAATTCTATCTGAAAGCTTTAAATTTTTCCTGATAGAACCACAATGGTGACATGTCTTTGAAGATGGATAAAATCTATCTGCTACCCTTAATTCAATGCCTTTTTCATCGCACTTGGCTTTAAGCCTTTTTCTAAATTCATAAAACTTCTGAGATGCAACAGCTTTTGAAAGACACCTGTTTTTCATCATTCCTTTTACATTTAAATCTTCAATCGTTATGTAAGACGGTTTGGTTTTCACTATCTCAGCGATTGTCTTGTTAATGTAATCAGTACGGATATTATCCATTTTATGATGAAGTTTTTGTACCTTAAGCTTTTGTTTCTGTATATTTGCTCTTTGAGTGGACTCTCCTTTCTTTAAATTTTCATACTTTCGAGAAAGACTTCTCTGTTCTCGAATGAGTTGTTTTTCCAGTTTCTTTAATTTTGCGGATTTGTTAATGTTCTTATAACTTGTACCATCGGAAACAACGGCGAAATCCTTTAATCCAAGGTCTATGCCAATTCCTTCATTGGAATTATTGGCTATCTTGTTATCCGGGATTTCTATAAGAACTGAAACATAGTATCTGTCCGCTTTTATTGAGACATGACCGCTTTTAATTACGTATCCATCTTTTGTTGTGGGAATATATCCTTTTTCTTTGATGCGAACCCAACCAAGTGACGGAATATTGATTCTGTGTCTTTCACAACGACAATCTTTCGGATTATTCTTTACGAAATACATTTTTACATTAGATTTACCTTTCTTTTTAAACCTTGGAAAGGCGCTCTTGTGATTAAAGAATCTTGTAAATGCGGTTTGTCCGTTATTTACTGCCTGTGTTACCGCTTTTGAATAAGCTTCCTTGATCCAAGAATATTCCGGATGCTTCGGAACATACTCATTGTTAAGCCAGACTCTAAATTTGTTGCTGCTCATAAACTTTTTCCCATTTTCATGAAGTTCCTTATTATGAGCAAGATAGAAGTTATAGATAAATCTACAAGTTCCTATCGTTTTGCGAATCTTGACCTTCTGCTCTTCTGACGGATTTATTTCTGTCTTGAAGCTCTTTAGCAATTCCCTCATCCCTTTCTATTTGTTTTTTATACTTACGAAGCCCATACAGCCTACAAGAGAACACATGGAGCATTGAAACAATATCCCGCACGAGTTCTTCTTGTGGTGATAGTTCTTCATTGTTTACTACCACTATGGTTGTATTAAACTTCATACAGAGTTTTTCAAACCAATCATAGCCAAATCGGATAAATCTATCTTTATGGGTTACTATTATGGTTTTGATTTTTTGTTCCATTACTTCATCTAATAATTCGTTCCACTTTTTACGATTATAATTAAGCCCACTTCCATAATCTTCAATACACTGGTCTACAATAATTCCTTTTGCGTTACAAAACTGTCTTATAAATGTAATTTGCTTTAGTAAATCATCTTTTTGGTTTTTTGTAGACACTCTGGCATAGATAACCACCTTGCGTTTATCCTTTTCAATATTTATAGCTTTGAATTATAGATACTGATCATAAGTGTAATAACGTCTATTAGTTGGAGTTCGGTTTGCTTTTATAATTCCTTCACTATCCCAACGTTGTAATGTCTTAACAGATACGCCTAAAAGTTCGGCAAAATCTTTTGGTTTATAATTTGTGATATTTGATGTGTTCATTTTAATACTCTCCTTTGATTATATTTAAACACATTCAATCACAACAGTTAATATATTAAATTGCTTATGTTTCCTCCTTTATCCGTGTCGTTTTTCTTTTTTTTATTAGAAGAGCAGATTCAAACATCCCAGAATCAATCCGATCAGCGCGCCCAGATTAACAATCAGGTTCAGCTCGTGCTTCATCACGGAAAGTACCAACTCTTCCAGCTGTTCGTTGGTCATGTCGTTGACCTTCTCCTCGATCATTCCCGCTACGTTGATGCGGTCAATCAGCGACGGAACCGCGGATTTTACCGCACCGCGATAGGCCTTCCGCAGAATTCGCTCCACGCGCTGGTCGGAATATCCCGCTTCAAAGGCAATTTCCGACAGTGTGTCGCGGCTCCAGGTATCCATCTGGCTGCGAACCATCCGATTCAGGAACGCCTCCCCTTTATCCTCTATTTCACCTTGGATTCCGGCCTCCACCATCTCCTTCGCCGATTCCACGAAACTGTCGGTGATGAACATGCCCAGCATGCCGCCCCGGAACTGGTCCACCAGCTTGTCGATGGCGGTGTCGGAAACCATCCGAATGGTGTCCCCGCTGCGCAAGCTCTGCAGAAGCTGCTGAGAAATGATCTCACTCAGCCGATTCAGTCCCTTCTCGTATTTCTCTTCGGAACCCAGAACGCTGATGCCCAAATCCTCAATGGGACGGTCCATTCCCCGCACCATCTGCGCCACCGCGTTGTCCTCCGCTTCCCCGGAAAGGAACTGAGCGGAAATGGTCTCTTCTCCGAAGAAAGTGGTTTCCACCACTTCACCGATGGCTTTTGCCAGCCGCGGCTTGTTCTTCGGGATGGCACCCGGGGTGAAAGACAGTGTGCGTCCCAACACCTTGATTTCGTTTCTCGGCCGGAAAAGCATTTTCACGGCGATGTAGTTCGTGCAGTATCCGATTATCGCGCCGATCAGCGGCGGTATAATGTAATGCCACATATTTATAAGTCTCCTGTCCTTTAACAAAAATACACCTAAGTATAATACTCCATGAGGTGGGGAATTTCAATTGTTAATCTGAACAGTACCTCGTTACAGGTTCAGCAGCACAATTGCCCCCATGGATAATGCCATTCCGATATAATCACGTCGGGTCAGTTTCTCGTGCAGCACCGTCCAATTGATGCAGTTGATAAACAGCGCCACCCCCAGCCCGAACACGATGTAGGAAATGAATGCCGGGATGTCGTAGATAGCCCGAATCAGGAATTTGGTGGACAGGTAGTTGGAGATTCCCAGAAGCATTCCGCACATCAGGTCCACCCGATTCATATGCTCGTGACTAAAGAAATACGCCAGGATGCACAGAATCAACGCCATCGCAAAGGTGATGGAAATGAAGAAATCCTCCAGCTCATGGGGACAGAAGGCTTCGAACACCTTCGACATGGTATCCGCCATTCCGCTGCACACCAGCATGGGAATCAGCAGCCACCGGTGGGAGCCGCCCGCCGATGATGTCGCGCCGTTCTTCCCACTTCGCCCGCCGGGTGGGATGGAAACCACCGTCAGGGAAGCCACCGCCAGAATCACGCCGCCCCACTGAGTGCTTCCCGGATACTCCCGAAAAAGCACGATGGACAGCAGCACCGGAATCAGCAAGCCCATATGGCTCAGCGATGCGGACACCGTCGCTCCGTTTTTCCGAATGCTCAGCTGCAATAAAAGAAAAGCCGACACGTAAAAGAATCCGTTCAACATTCCCAGGAGCGGCGTCATGCCCATCCGGTGAAAATTCAGGTGGGCAATTTCTTTCACCACAAGTGCCCCTCCGAAAATCACCGCCATCACATAATTCATCAGTAACAGTGCCACCCGGTTCTCGCTGTGCTTCTCATGGAATTTCATAATCAACGAATTTCCGCTGCTGCAGATTATCGCCAGAATCAGATTTATCATGGGGTTCCTCCAAATTGTTTTATCCTGTCGTCGCTTCAGTCACAATATTTTTATTATACACTTTTGTGAAGTTGGCGTCGACCTCCCCGCAAAGCCTTTGTCCTTCGTTGGGCCACGCCAACACGGTCCGGATTTTCTCTGCTTGCCGGCGCACTTGTTGGCGCCTTGTTCCCCGCAAAGCCTTTGTCCTTCGTCGGGACACGCCAACATGGTTCGAATTTTCCCGGCTTGCCGACGCCCTTGTTGGCGCCTTGTTCCCCGCAAGCCCTTATTCCTCCGTCGGACCACGCCAACATGGCCCGGATTTCCCCGGCCCGCCGGCGCCCTTGTTGCTATAATTTCCGAAAAAAAAGAGGTGCACTTTTGACACCTGATGCTTTTTTGTATGTAATTTTCTCGGTATAGCCCGCCTTAACGCCACTATCATCATGTCTGGCTTGGTAAGTCGCTGCAGCATAGCCTATACCTGCAGCGATAACCGTTGCTGCAGCTGCAATTAAAGCAATAACGATTCCTACAGGAATTGCCGGAAATCTGAATTTCACAATCTTTTATTCTTTCATGTCTTTCTCCTTAACTAATTTATTTCTTAATAGACATTCCAATTAACATTCCCCCAAAAAGGCCAACAGCTACCGAGATTCCAAACCATTCGATTCTATCGGTGAGACATAATACAGCTAAACCAACACACCCTACAGCCCCACCAACAACCATCCCTCTTATCATATATGTATCCTTAACATAATCGATTTCTTTTTTATCCATCGAACACACTCCTTCTTCAATTATCAAATGCTCAATTTGCGTTATGTTATATTAAATTATACCATTTGTCAGGAGATTGCACGACGTAACACTATAGTGGTATACTGAATTTGTAACACCACCGCCTAATCAGATATAATCTTATGGAGGAGAAATGTTATGACCAAATTCACCAACGAAACCAGGAAAAATGTCGTCCGTGCACATATCCAAGAAGGACGAACACTTCTGAGCCTAGCCTCTGAATATGGCATATCAAAAGCCACGATTTTCAACTGGGTGCGTGCATACCGCGAAGAATGCGGACAAATGATGAGGAGAAAACTCAGTTAGAACTCATGGAAGAACTTCGAAGAATGCGAATCGAGTATGCGGAAATCAAGAAAGAGAATCGTTTCTAAAAAAATGGAGCGGGTGAAGGGAATCGAACCCTCGACGCGAGCTTGGGAAGCTCGAGTTTTGCCATTAAACTACACCCGCAAAACTTACTCGCTTATTATACTCCAATTACGAACAGCCGTCAAACCTTTTGGTTTGACGGCTGCAGCACTTTGAGTCCTTACGCTTCCAATGCTTCCAGAATCAGCTTTGGCAGCTTGCGGCACTTCGCTTCGGAAATGGAGGCGATGGATACCCGAACGCCCTTGGTGAACGGTACCACGAAGACATCCGCTTCTTCCAACTTCTTGCTTACCGCATCCGGATCCTCACAAGGAACGGAGCAGAAGAATCCGCCGCGGAACGGAACCATCTTCAGTCCCACCTTTGCCGCTTCTTCCTCGAAAGCGTGGCCTCTGCTGAGAAGCATGTTCCGGAACCCGGCTCTCTCCTCGTCCACTCTGGCCAGGAGTTCCGGATTATTGTAGATCTTTGCAATAACTTCCTGCGGTCCTCTCGGGCAGTTGGACCAGCTTGCCCGTGCGGAGAAGGACAGGACCCGAACGAATTCGTCCCGAACTTCCTCGGTTTTTGCCAGGCAGATGGTTGCTGCACAGCGGCATCCGTAGAAAGTGAAGGTCTTGGATGCGCTGTAGGCCAGCATCGGCAGGATATTGCTGTTCAGTTCCTCCAGCTTCGGCAGGAAGGAACGGACTTCCTTTTCGTCTCCTGCGAAATCGATATAGGCCACGTCCGCAACTAAAGCCACCTTCTTGGCCGGGTCGGTGCTGTTCAGCACGCGAATCACGCCGTCCCAGTCTTCGTCGGACAGGGAATATCCCGTCGGATTGTTGGCCGGTGTGTTGATGATGATTACCAGGCGGTCCTGAATCCGCAGAAGTTTATTTACCTTGTATTCGAAGTCTTCCAGGTTGAAGTTTCCTTCTGCGTCGAACATGTCGAAAGTCTCTTCATCCCGGCCCATTTCCATGGCGATGTTCTTGTAGGTAGTCCAGTGCCAGTCGTGGGTCAGGAACTTATCGCCCGGGCAGGAATAGTTGGCAATGGCATTTCTCAGGGAGCCGGTACCGCCCGGCGATGCCACAACGCCCACATAACCCTTCGGCTGATAATCCCCCAGAGCTGCTTTTACGATAGCCTCCTTAAATGCCGGCGTTCCGGCAATCGGTGCATACTCCGCGTACTCCGCCGGGGTGAGGGATTTTACCGCTTCGTCCACCGAAGAGAGCACAATCAGCTTGCCTTCATCGTCCAGCAGGGCGCCGATGGTGGCGTTGATTACGTTGTCCTTTCCCTTTGCGGCGATGGCCGCCTTCGCTCTTCCGCTGATTCCAAAGATCTTGTCCTCCTTCGGAACCGTTCTTCCGTTATACGCTGCAAAACTCGTGTCTGCCATTTTCTTTCTCCCTTCTCTTCTTCCAAATTTTACCCTTTTAATATTTTCACCCAGAGTGCTGAATTTGGCTTCATACTCCGTCATGATGTTGTCTTCGTTGTATTCGCAGTGGTGCAAATCCCGGGTCAGCTCATGAATCTTCATGTCGTTGGCCAGAATCTCCTGAATGGTGAACTCGAATAGACCGGTGTTGTCGGTTTTGAACGTCACGATGCCATTGTCCTTCAGAATTCGCTCGTACTGCACCAGCTTGGACCGATGGGTCAGTCGCTTCTTCGCACTGTAATTCTTCGGCAGCGGATCGCTGAAATTCAGGTAAATGCCGTCCACTTCCTCGTCCCGGAACCAGTCCGTGAGATCCACGATGAAATCCGGCACGAACGCCACGTTGGTCAGCCCCTTCTCCCGAATCTTCTCCATGGCCCGAAGGAGCACGCTGCGGTTGCCTTCCACCGCGATGTAGAAATTCTCCGGATGCCGCTCCGCCATCTCCGAAATGAACTTGCCCTTTCCGCAGCCCACTTCCAGATACAGCCCGGTGCATCCCGCTTTCCGCACCCGTTCCTGCCAATTTCCCTTGCAAGCCTCCGGATGGTACACCAGAAACTCCTCATACTTTGCATACTTCTCTTCCAGATTTTTAACTTTTCTCTGTCTCACGCCGTTCTCTCTCTATCCTATAATTTAAATTCTAATAAAAGCAATAACATTCCTCTAAGGCAGCGGCATCCACCGGGATGCGATTACGATTCCCAGAAAGACCGCCAGCAAAACTCCGGCCACCCCATCTCTTCGGCTAAAAACAATTTCCTTCATGCGAGTGCGTCCGACACCCCCATGGTAGCACCGTGCCTCCATGGCCAGCGCCAAATCCTGTGCGATCCGAAAGGAGCCCACGAACAGGGGAATCAGAATCGGTATCATGTTTTTCACCCGCTGAATCAGATTCCCGGATTCGAAATCCGCCCCCCGGGCCTGCTGGGCCTTCATGATTTTGTCCGTCTCCTCCAAGAGAGTCGGAATAAAACGCAGGGCGATGCTCATCATCAGCGCAATCTCGTGGCTGGGCAGCCCGAACCGGTTAAACGGTTTCAGCAGTTTCTCCAGACCGTCGGTAAGCTCCATGGGTTTGGTGGTCAGGGTCAGCATGGAGGTTCCGATAATCAGAAGAATCAGCCGCAGCGCCATAAAGCAGGACCGATACAGCCCTTCATAGGTGATGGTGAGGAATTTCCAATGCCACAGTACCGTTCCGTCGAACATGAACAGGTTCAGCACAAAGGTCAGCAAAATGATGAAGATCACCGCCTTCAATCCCTTGAAAATAAATCGCACCGGTACCCTCGAGATTCCGATGAGAACTCCCAGTGCCAGAATCACCAGACCGAACCCCGCAAAGGAATTCACCAAAAAAATCTCAATGATATACAGCAGGGTTCCCAGAATCTTCGTTCGGGCATCCAGCCGGTGAATCACCGACTGTTCCGGATAATATTGTCCTAACGTGATATCCCGAATCATTTCTTCCTGCCTTTCAGATACCGGCAGATTTCCTTCGCCGCATCTTCAATACTCAACTGTGCCGCATCGATTCCCGGCATCCGGTCCTTTAGCCGCTCCATAAATTCCGTGGCCGGGGGCAGCCCCAGACCCATCTCCCAAAGCGGTTCTCCTCGAGAAAACACCTCTGCCGGCGTTCCGTTCATCACCAGCTTTCCCCGGTTCATCACCAGCACCCGATCCGCCAGCTCCGCAATATCGCCCATGTTATGAGAAACCAACAGAATGGTCATGCGCTCCTTCCGATGGATCCTCCGTATCAACTCCAGAACATCCCGATGGGCGGAAGGATCCAACCCGGCGGTGGGTTCGTCCAGAATCAGGATTTCCGGCTTCATGGCCAGCACTCCCGCAATGGCCACCCGCCGCTTCTGTCCCCCGGACAGTTCGAAAGGCGACCGTTCTTTCACTTCTTCGTAATCCAGTCCTGTCAGGCGGATGGATTCCTCCACCACCCGGTCCAGTTCCTCACCGGTCATACCGACCTGCTTCGGGCCAAAAGCCACGTCCTTGGCCACCGTTTCCTCGAACAGCTGGTATTCCGGATACTGAAATACCAATCCCACCTTCCGGCGCACTTCCGCCATCTTGGTGGACGGATCGGTGATGCACACCTCCCCCACCGTGATTTTACCGGAGTCGGGACGGAGCAACCCGTTCAGCTGCTGCATCAACGTGGATTTTCCGGAACCGGTGTGGCCGATTACCGCCGCAAACTCCCCCGGTTCCAACTGAAAGGAGACATCCTCCAGCGCCCGCGTCTCGTTGGGCAGTCCCTTCGAATATGTATATGTAAGATTCTCTACTGTAATTGACATATGGCCTCTATCAATTCCTCTTCGGTCTGCACCGAAGCATCCACCGGCAATCCCAGCCGGATCAATTCTTCTCTCAGCGCAATGATGGCCGGCATTTCCAATCCGGCGCGCTGAATTCTCTCTCGATCTGCGAAAAAATCTCTCGGCGGCATATCGTCAGTAATCCGGCCGTCCTTCATGACAATCAGCCGGTCCGCCTGCATCGCCTCTTCCATAAAATGAGTGATGAGGATTACCGTGATTCCCGCTTCGTGCAAGCGATGAATGATGTCCATCACCTGATGGCGCCCTTTGGGATCCAGCATGGCAGTAGGTTCATCGAACACAATGCACTTCGGCCGCATGGCGATGGCTCCCGCAATGGCGATTCGCTGCTTCTGTCCGCCGGACAGCATGTGGGGCGCTTTCAGCCGCTGCTCATACATGCCTACCGCTTGAAGGGCTTCGTCCACCCGCCGGCGAATCTCCGCCGGGTCCACCCCCAAATTCTCCGGGCCGAAAGCCACGTCGTCCTCCACCACGGAGGACACAATCTGATTGTCCGGATTCTGAAAAACCATTCCAACCGTGCTTCGGATATTCCAGATATGATCGTCTTCCCGGGTATTCATCCCTTCAATCCATACATCTCCCTCCGTGGGAAGGAGCAGGCCGTTCAAATGCTTTGCCAAGGTGGACTTTCCGGAGCCGTTCATCCCCAGAACCGCCACGAATTCACCGGACGGCACCTCAAAAGTCACCCCGTCGACAGCACGAAAAGACGTCACCGTTCCTTCCGGGGATACTTTTCGGTATTCAAATGTCAGGTTCTCCACCCGGATAATCGGTTCCATATTTCCTCCTCGCATTAACCGGCTCATTATATCACAGATATTCCGTAGTGTTCAAGAAAAGCACCTTTTCGACAAGGGATTCCCAACTTCCATCATACAACAAAGAGCCGGAGCATGCTCCGACTCTTTGACTTCAGATCAAACGACCTTTCTGCTTGTGGGAATCCCCTTTCCCGACTATCGATTCTATATTATCCCCTTTTACGACTCGATGGTAATATTATATTCATCCCATGATGGGATGTCAATAATTCTTTTGTATTTAATTACAAACTTTTATGGTATTTTTGATTGTTTTAATGAAAGTGCAATTGGGGTCCCTGCTCATTTCGGGTAATCCCGGGCTCCGCCTCATATTGTTGGCGCCCCTAAACGGTGACATAAGCCTTTGCCGCCTGCACGGCGCCAACTCGGCCGGCCGCCTCCCGGACTCCGCACCAACTTGTTGGCGCCCCTAAACGGTGACATAAGCCTTTGCCGCCTGCATGGCGCCAACTCGGCCGCCCGCCTCCCGGGCTCCGCCTCAAATTGTTGGCGCCCCTAAACGGTGACATAAGCCTTTGCCGTCTGCACGGCGCCAACTCGGCCGGCCGCCTCCCGGGCTCCGCCTCAAATTGTTGGCGCCCCTAAGCGGTGACACAAGCCTTTGCCGTCTGCATGGCGCCAACTCGGCCGACCGCCTCCGGATCTCCCCCTCAAATTGTTGGCGCCCCTAAACGGTGACATAAGCCTTTGCCGGCATTATGGCGCCAACTCTAATCATTGCATCTTGTATCCTGCTCTAATCTACATTCTGCATCATAAAAATTGACGACGGAACCTCGGGGGAGAGCGCTCCGTCGTCAATTTCTTCCGATTTCCCGAAAGCCGACCATATTAGAGAGGCCTTCACGAATATTCGTGAAGGCCCAAGAGAGAAGGGCGTCGGATGAATTCCTCATCCGGCGCCCTTTTCAATTCTTTTCAATTCTTTTCATTTTTTACCGGCCTCTACCCCGGCAAAAACTTACTTCATCTTCGGATTCTCTCTATCCAAGAATCTTGTCCAGTTCTCTTCTCTGAGTCAAACCCACTTCTTTGTAAGTCACTTCTCCGCCCTTTACAATCATTAGGGTCGGAATGCTCATTACACCGTACTCAATTGCCAGGTCCCGCTGTTCATCGATGTTGAGCTTGCACACCTTTACATCGTCACGATCATTGGCCAGCTCCTCCAGAACCGGTCCCTGCATCTTGCACGGTCCGCACCAGTCAGCATAGAAATCAACCAAAACTGTTTTATCTGACTGAAGCACCTCCTGTGCGAAATTTTCCTTTGTAAGATTCAAAATAGCCATATCACTAACCTCCTTGTGGTCCCTAGTATCGAAATTATACCTTAATTCCGGACAATGTTCAAGGTCTCTACCCATATATTTAAAGAGACAACAAATTCAAGCGGGGATGCATATGCAAAAACCCATTAGACGCGTCATGCACATCTAATGGGTTCTGTTTCTTAATCCCGAAAAATCGGAGCGCGTGGCTTCAGAACTTATGCCTGTGGAGCTTCCGCTGCTTCCTTTGCAGCTTTTGCTGCAGCAACCTTTGCTGCCTTCTCCGCTGCTTCCTTTTCGTTCATTTTGATTGCTACCTTTGCATGCTTCAGGCTGAAGCTGTTGATTGCGCCGGTCGGGCACACTCTCATGCACATACCGCAGTTCTTGCACTTCTCCGGATCGATGCTTGCCAGATTGTCCTCAACGGTGATGGCGTCAAACTTGCAGACCTTTGCGCACTTGCCGCATCCGATACATCCGTTGGAGCAGTTCTTTCTGGTGAGAGCACCCTTGTCCTTGGAGGAGCAGAGTACGTTTACCTGCTGCTTTTCCGGTACCAGATGGATGATGTGCTGCGGGCATTCCTTTGCGCACTTGCCGCAGGCAACGCAGTTGTCTCTGTTCACAATGGCAACTCCGTCGATTACGCCGATTGCGTTGAAATCACATACTGCCGCACAGTCTCCCAGTCCGATACAACCGAACTGGCACTGTCCGTTTCCGCTGAAATAAGTTTTTGCAGCCTTACAGGACATCAGGCCCTGATATTCTGCAATCTTTCCGGTTGCGCCGCAGGAACCGTTACAAGTTACTCTTGCTACCTGCTTCTCGCCGGCACCGGCATTTCTGCCCAGCAGTTCTGCGATCTGCTCTGCACATGCAGCTCCGCCAACGGTACATGCAGAACAGCTCTGATTTTCGTCTGTAACTACTGCATTTGCATAGTCATCACAACCTGCAAATCCGCATCCGCCGCAGTTTGCACCCGGCAGAATCGCTCTTACCTGTGTGACACGCTCATCTACTTTTACGTAGAATGCTTTGGATGCAATGGTCAGAAGAAGTGCTGCGATGAAACCGGCAACTACAACAATAACGACTGGTGTTAAAATTGCACTACTCATTCTGCCGCCCCCTTACTGGAATAATCCCGAGAAGCCCATGAAGGACAGGGACAGGATGGTTGCACTTACGAGAACCATCGGCACACCCTTGAAAGCAGCCGGTACGCCGCTCTCATCCCAGAGCTTTTCTTCACGTACACCTGCGAACAGAACCATGGCTAATCCGTAACCAACGCCTGCACCCAGTGCGTATACGATAGACTGAATAAACGTATAATCATAGTTGATTGCATTGATGGTCGCACCCAGAATCGCACAGTTGGTGGTGATCAGAGGAAGGAAGATACCCAGCGCCTTCTGAAGTGCCGGCATGAACTTCTTCATGAACATCTCTACGAACTGTACCAGAGCTGCGATGACCAGAATGAATACAACTGTCTGCAGATATCCGATATCGAACTTGTTCAGTACCTGCTGAATCGGCCATGTAACCAGCTCAGCAAGAACCATTACGAAGATAACGGCGCCACTCATACCTACGGCAGAATCCATCTTGTTGGATACACCCAGGAACGAGCAGATACCCAGGAACTGAGACAACAGGAAGTTGTTGACCAGTACGATCGACATAAAGATAATAATCAGATTAACCATTATGCTTCAGCTCCTTTCTGGACAGGTGCCGCTGCAGCAGCTTCGTCCTTTACTTCTGCCAAGTTGCAGGAATTGTACATCGGGCATCCGCCGCAGCTGAAGGACTGTTTCTTCAGTGCTTTGCCCTTTGTAGCCAGATTCAGCATTGCAATCAGGAATCCGTATACGAAGAATCCGCCCGGAGCCAGATTGAAGAATCCGATTGGTGTGAACCAGGAACCGAATACGGTGTAGCCCAGGAGAGTTCCGGCACCCAGAAGTTCTCTGATGGCACCCATCAGAGCCAGTGTCAGAGTGAATCCAAGACCCATTCCAACACCGTCCAGTGCGGAATCGATGATGTTGTTCTTGTTTGCGAATGCTTCCGCTCTTCCCAGGATGATACAGTTAACTACGATCAGCGGCAGGAACAGTCCCAGAGACTGATACAGGGACGGTACATATGCCTGAAGTACGAACTGTACCAATGTTACGAATCCGGCAATAACTACGATGTAGCAAGGGATTCTTACCTTATCCGGAATAACCTTCCGAAGAAGGGAAATTACGATGTTCGAGCAGATTAGTACTGCTGTTGCGGAGAGACCCATTCCCAGACCATTGGACAGGGAAGAAGATGTTGCCAGCGTCGGGCAGGTACCGATCAGAAGTACCAGTACCGGGTTCTCCTTAATAATTCCATTTGTCAATATGGAAAGTTTGCTCTTTTTTGCCATTACTGAACACCTCCCATACTCTTATACTGTTCCAGAGCTGCATATACAGCCTTGTGGATTGCACCGGAAGATACGGACGCACCGGTTACGTATTTTACCGTGTTGTCGCTCTTGATGTTCTCACTTCCAAGTGCTTTCAGGCTCTTATACTGACCCAGGTGCTCCGGCGTCTGTGCCTTTGTACCTACACCGGCGGTGTCGGCGTGGTTGGTAACCTTCACGTTGGTGATGGCACCGTCTTTGTCGATACCGATCATTGCGGTCAGCATGCCGCCGTAGGAGTTGGACATAGCGGTTACCACCATGCCGGATCCGTTGGTTGCATCAAATACTTCTGTTACATATACCTTCTTTGCTTCCAGAACGTACATGTCGCCGTTATACTGCTTGAATTCACCCTTTGCTGCCGGCAGAAGTTCATTTCTGGCTTCGTTTGCCGCCTTCAGAGTGTTTTCATCGATAACCGGCTTGGTTACACCATATGTAAATGCAAGTGCCAGTGTAACCACGAAGCAGATGCATACCAGTACGAGGATCGGTTTAACGAATTCCTGGAATGTGTTTGTCTTATTTTCCACTGTTCGCACCTCCTGCACAATAACGCTTGAAGCTCCATCTGTTGATCAGCGGTGTGCAGATGTTCATCAGCAGGATGGAGAAGGATACGCCTTCCGGATAGCTTCCGAAGAGACGGATTGCCATTGTGATGATTCCGCAGCCGATACCGAACATAATCTGTCCGGATGGGAGCTTTGGAGTTGTAACATAGTCCGTTGCCATGAAGATTGCACCCAGCATAACACCACCGGCCAGAATATGGAATACAGCCATGTGGAAGGACTTGGTGTAAATCAGAGCAATGACGAATACGGTTCCGATGAATGCACACGGAATGATTGGAGAAATGACTTTCTTCCAGATCAGATATGCACCGCCGATGAGCAGTGCCAGTGCACTCACTTCACCAACAGAACCGCCGATGAAGCCCAGGAACATATCCATGTTGGACGGCAGTTTTGCACCTGCGCCGCCTTCTGCCAGAATTCCCAGCGGAGTCGCACCGGTGGTCGCATCTGTTGTCTCCGCCATTCTTGGCAGCGGCCATGTGGACATGTTTGCCGCGAAGGAGATGAACAGGAAAATTCTTGCTGTAATTGCCGGGTTTACGAAGTTCTTTCCGATTCCGCCGTAGAGCTGTTTAACAACTACAACGGCAACGAAACAACCGATTACAGCCATCCACAGCGGGAAGTTTGCCGGTACGTTGTACGCGATCAGAAGACCGGTAACAGCCGCACTCAGGTCGCCTACCGTCTGTGGCTTCTTTGCAAGATAATTGTAGAGCCATTCAAAACCGACACTGGCGATGATGCATACTGCGCAGAGCAGGATTACTCTTGCTCCGAACACATATACTCCCGCAACAAAGGCCGGTGCCAGTGCAAGCAGAACGGATCCCATCAGTTTCGTCGTATCCGCATCCGTAACGATATGCGGCGCATTGGACACGATCAGGTTAGAGTGAAATTTCTGTTTTTCCATTACTTACTTGTCGCCTCCTTTACCATACCCTTTGCCAGTGTATTCATGAAGCTGAGAGGTCTTCTTGCCGGGCAGATGTAGGAGCAGCTTCCGCAGCCCATGCACTGCATAACATTGACCTTCTGAAGTCTCTCCACGTCTTTTCTATTATATGCCTCCGCAAAAATAACCGGCATCAGCTTGAACGGACATGCGCTGATACAACGTCCGCAGTTGATGCAGCCGGTCTCAACCTTTACTTCTGCAACTTCCTTACCGAATGCCAGCAGGGAACCGGTATTCTTCATGGTAACGTTCTCGTCCGAGTTGGTCGCACGACCCATCATCGGTCCGCCCATTACGATCTTCTTCGGCTCTTTCTTGTATCCGCCGCAGAATTCCATTACATCCGCAATCTGAGTACCGATTGGAACGAATACGTTCTTCGGCTCTGCTACCGCATCCCCGTCTACGGTAATTCTTCTGCGAACGATTGGCATTCCGGTCTTGAAGAACTCGGCAATGATTGCGACGGTGGATACGTTGTCCAGAATTACGCCCAGCTGTGCCGGGAGAACTCCTGCATCCATCACCTTACCGGTCGCTTCATACACCAGAACACGCTCAGCACCCTTCGGATATCTGGACTGAAGCGCAAGCACCTCAATGTCATCAAATCCGTTCTGCTGAATCAGATTGTTCATGTTTTCAATCGCTTCCGGCTTGTTCTCTTCGATTCCGATAATACCCTTCTTCAGATCCAGGTATTTCATGATCAGTTTCATTCCGTCCAGAACATCCTGACCCTGCTCAACCATCATACGATTATCCCCGGTGATGTACGGTTCACATTCTGCTGCGTTTACAACCAGAACGTCACACTCATCCAGGTTCTTCGGATTCAGTTTGATATGTGTTGGGAACGAAGCCCCTCCGAGACCAACGACGCCGCTGTCTCTTACTGCTTTAACGAATTCTGCATGATTCGTAACGTGCGGAATCTGAACTTCCTCGCTCACTTCCTGTTTCTTGTCTGTCTCGATTACAATCAGGGTTTCCATTCCGCCCATGCCTCCACGGGACTGAACGATATCCGTAACCGTTCCGGAAACACTGGAGTGTACCGGTGCGCTGACAAAAGCATCGGTGTCACCGATTCTCTGTCCGACTTTTACGTGGTCACCCTTTGCAACGAGAGGTTTACAAGGAGCACCGATGCTCTGCGACATGCAGATTTTTACAACATCCGGAACCGGCATAACCATGGTCTCGAGATTCGAGGTATTCTTGTGGTGCGGTACCAGAATGCTAGGTAAGTGTTTACCTTGGCTCATCCTTAAGCAACCTTCCTTTCCTACAAAATGTAATAACAATATTCACTGAACTATTATACACTACTCTTTCACAAAAATCACTTGAAATTTCACGGAAAAATCACTTTTGTATGTTTAGTTTCTGTCACACTTTTCAAGATTTTTCTTCATTTTTTCTCTCCCAAAAGCAGTTTTTCGCCCGATTGCACTTCCGGTGCGACGCACACATATCCGGTTTCATCTACGCCAATCACCGTTTCGTTCCGGCGAACCCGCTCCTGCAGGTATTGAACCGCTTTTTTTGTCAAAATTTCACCGGGGCAGGCCAGAGGAATCCCCGGCGGATACGGAATCAGGGAATCGTACAGACGGCGGCCGGTCGCCTCCGCCAGCGGAATTCGTTCTTTTATTGACGGAATCGGGCCTTGCTCCAGATTAAATGCAAGAACGTCTTCGCTGCGCCCCGTCTCGTTTTCCGTAATCCCGTACTTACCGCTGATATGCTGCAAGGCCTCCAGCAATTTTTCGTAATCCCGGCGCTCGTTTCCCAGACCGGTCATCAGCATGGCGTAATCCCCGTGGACCATTTCCACCCAGATGTTCTGCTCCTGCAACTCCGCCGCCAGCCGCGCACCCCCGAAACCGTAGGGCTTCATGTTCAGGTTGATTTTACTCCGGTCCAGCTCCCGGTTCTCGATGACCGAAAGGCCGGTAACGGACCGGTAATTCTCGTAGAAATACTGCAGATCGGACTGCCATGCCTGGAAAAGTTCCCGCCCGCGGCGCAGGATTTTCTCATTCACATCCAGACTTCCCATCAAAATGTAGGAAGGGCTGGTGGTCTGGAGCATCCGCACCGTCTCCGAAATCCGGGAAACGTCCACCCGGTTGCTGCACACGTTGAGGATGGCGGTTCCCGTAAAAGACATCAGTGTTTTGTGCGTGCTGTTCACCACCAGATCCGCCCGCAGGTTTTCCGCCGCCCGCTTTTTCCGAGCGCCTTCGTCAAAGAATTTCAAATGAGCACCGTGGGCCTGATCCACGATCAGCACCTTTCCCGCCGCGTGGGCTTCCAGAGCGATATCTTCAATTTCCGAAAGCACCCCGTAATAATTGGGGCTGGTCACCAGCACCGCCGATGCATCCGGATGTTCTCGCAGCGCCGCCGCCACATCCCGCGGGGAAATCGCCCCCTGCAGCCCGGTCTTCTCATCCGTCAGGGGTTTTACGTACACCGGTTCAATGCCCCCCAGGCGAAGGGCCGAGAACACCGATTTGTGGGAATTTCGTCCCATAATCAGCTTGCCGCCCCGAGGCACCGTCGCCAAAACAGATGCAATCAATCCGGTGCTGCTCCCGTTCACCAGAAGCTCCGTATGTCGCACGCCGTACAGCGCCGCATAATTCTCCATCACCCGGCGAATCACCGACTCCGGCTGGGTCAGCGCATCCGCCCCCGGAATCTCCGTAATGTCGCTGCCCATGATGTTCTTCAGAAAATCGCCGTACCCAAGCTCCTTGTACAGCCGGCTCCGCCCCTTGTGTCCCGGCATATGGAAGGATATGGGATCTTGGCGCTTGTGTTCCACCAGAAAATCCGTCACCGTTCTTCTATTCATTTTCTGTTCCTCGTTCTTTCGTTCTCCTAAAAATAAAATCAAAAGGCCCCGGACCTCCGACCAGTCGGAATATCCGGGGTGACTTCAGTTGTTTTTATCGAATTACGTCGGTTCCCACGTACGGGCGCAGTACCTCCGGCACGATGACCGAGCCGTCTTCCTGCTGGTAATTCTCCAGGACGGCCGCAACGGTTCTGCCCACTGCCAGTCCGGAGCCGTTCAACGTATGGACGAATTCCGGCTTGGTATCCCGGTCCCTCTTGAACCGGATATCCGCTCTCCGCGCCTGATAATCCTCGAAGTTGCTGCAGCTGGAAATCTCAACATATCTTCCGTAGCTTGGCATCCACACTTCGATATCGTAAGTCATCGCAGAGGAGAATCCCAGATCTCCGGCAGACAGGCGTACCACGTGGTACGGAATCTTCAGCTGCTTCAGCACTTCTTCCGCATCCAGGGTCAGCTTCTCCAGCTCATCGTAGGAAGTCTCCGGCGCAACCAGCTTTACCATTTCCACCTTGTTGAACTGGTGCTGACGAATCAGGCCGCGGGTATCTCTTCCGGCGGAACCCGCTTCTTTACGGAAGCATGGGGTATACGCCGTGTAGTATACCGGCAGTTCGTCGCCGCTGAGGATTTCGCCGGCTCTCAGATTGGTTACCGGAACCTCGGCGGTCGGAATCAGGTATTCATCCACGCCTTCCAGGTGATACATATCATCCACGAACTTTGGCAGCTGACCGGTTCCGGTCATTGCCGCAGCATTTACCATGAACGGCGGGAGGATTTCGGTGTATCCCTGCTCCTCGGTATGCAGGTTCAGCATGAAGTTAATCAATGCTCGCTCCAGCCGAGCGCCCAGGCCCTTGTAGACCGTGAATCTGGCACCGGAAAGCTTCGATGCCCGGTCGAAGTCCAGGATGTCCAAGTTCTCGCCAATGTCCCAGTGTGCTTTTGGCTCGAAGGAAAACTCGGTTGGTTCACCCCACTTCCGAATCTCCACGTTGTCGGAATCGTCGATACCGTCCGGAACTTCCTTATTCGGTGTGTTCGGCACGCCCAGAAGGGCATTGTGAAGGTTTTCCTCCGCCTCGCTGACCTTACCGTCCAGTTCTTTGATGCGGTGGCTGAGCTCCTTCAGTTCCTTGAAGAGGGCGGTGGTATCTTCTCCGGCCTTCTTCAGCTTCGGAACCTCTCGGGAAGCGGTATTCTGTCTGTTCTTCAGCTGCTCCACTTCCGCCAGCAATTCTCTTCTCTCGGTGTCGTACTTCCGTACATCTTCCATGCCGAAATCGCCTTTGCCGCGTCTTTCTACATCTTTTTTCACTTCATCGAAATTCTGTCTGATTCGTTTAACGTCTAGCATTTTTTTATCCTTCTTCTTTCTGATACAGAATTAATTATTTGTGATTAGAATAGATTCTTCTGGTAATCATTATACAGGTCACGGAGCTCTTCCGTCAAATGCTGAATTTCCAATTCCAGGTCGGAAGCCAGCTGGAAGTTCTCTTCGTCCAGTGCCAGCTTTGCCTGAGACAGGATGGATTTCTTTCCGATATAGTCCTTTCCCAGACGGTGTCTCAGGTCGTTGACCTGTCTCCAGTTCATGATATCGTAATCCGTTGCGCTGTTCTCGGTGTGTGCCTTCACGCACTGGCGAACGAAATTCATGGTGTTCGGAATCAACCGATCGTGGAATTCCGTGCTCCATTTCAAGGTCATCTGATCCCGGTAAGAACGGATAATCAGGGCGATGGTGTCGTCTCCTCCGGTAATCTTTACCAGTTCGTCTCGGTGCTCATCAAAGGCTCTGAAGTTCTCCCATACCGTTGCCGGTGCCTTGCCGAAAAGCTGTTCCCTCTCTTCTTCCGTATAATACGTGAATACGTTTTCTTCGGAACGATACTGACGATCCTTTTCCAGATAGATGTCCTCTTCCCCCGCCTTCTTGGAGATGGCCTTCTCCAATTCCTGCGGTGTTCGCTTGTTCTCCAGCACCGAGCGAATTCCATCCAGCATCAGCATGTAAGCGGACCCGATAATCAGATAGGTGTTGGAATGCGGGTTCGGCGAACGCAGTTCGAAACGGGTGGCCATCGGATTTTTCATATCCCGAACCACGCCGATCAATACGGTTCTGTTCCGGGATGGGGTTACGCAGTCTCTTCCCAGGGATGTAACCACGCATACCGGTGCTTCGTATCCCGGCTTCAGTCTCTGGAAGGCATCGTGAGTCTGTGCCACGAACGGATTGAGAATTTCATAGTTCCGCAGAATTCCCATCAGGGAACCGTATCCGATCGGACTCATGAAATCCTTTTCCCGGTCGATCGGCTCGAACAGGTTGATCATCTTGCCGTTCTTCAGCTTTGCCATCACGCCCAGATGGGTGTGTTCCCCGTTTCCGGCAACGCCCTGCATCGGTTTTGCCAGGAAGGTAACCTCCAGGTTGTTGGCCCGGAATACGTCCCGGATGATATGCTTAATCTGGCTTTCATTGTCCGCCGCCTGGAGTGGGTTGGAGTACTTCCAGTCGATTTCCAGCTGTTCCATGATGTGGTCGAAATCGCCGCTGTTGCCCATCTTGGCACGGACGCCGCCCACTTCTTTATGTCCCATTTCCACTTCGAATCCGTAGCGGTCCAGAATTTCCAGGGTCTGTTCCATCGCCGTTCCCACCGGTCCGATGGTGCGCTTCCAATACTGCTCTTTCAGTTCCTGAGAGGTATACAGCTGATCCCGGTCCGCCCGGTCGTCCGGCGTCTTTACCCAGAATTCCAGTTCGGTGGCGCTGGTGAGCACCACATCTTCAATATCTTCCGGAGAATCCAATCCGCCGATGTAGTCCGTTACATACGGATTGTTCTGAATCAGTTCCATTAGTCCCCGACGGAACTTCTTCGTCAATCTTCTCGCATAGATTCGGGAACCTACCATCCGTTCGTTGTTGTGTCTCAGGAAGGATGGAATTCTCAGTGTTCCCACCGGAAGTCCAGTCTTGTAATCGATGTTCATGAAGTTGTACTCCACGTACCAGTTCACTTCCTTGTCCGGAAGGATGTCCACTCTGGCATTGGACAGTTCGGCAATCAGCGGAAGCGCTACGCTGGACCCATCGGTCTGAACGCCGTCCCACAGAATTTTTGCCATGTCCTCTACAAATGCCTTCATCGGAATCTTCTCATCGGTGTTGTGGTTGCCCAGATCCACGCCTGTCAGAGACACGAACTTTACTTCCGGATGGGCCTCCAGTATGGCCGCAATCTCCTTCTCATCGTGTTTCTCTGCCGGGATGGTAAAAAGCATTTTGTCCAAATCAAAATCTAACATTGTTCTCTCCTCTCAACCCTTCTTTAACATATAGCGTAATATTATTAATTCCGGTCTTCCAGCTGGTTCAGATACTTCTCCAGCTCGTCCAGATAATCACCGTACTTCTTCCAGTTTCCGCTCTTCTGGGCGTTCACTGCGTTCTCGTAGGCTTCATTGGCTTTCTGAATTAACTCCTTGGTGTTGGACTTTCCGGAATTGTTTTTACCGGAAGACGCGGATGCACTCTGGGATTGTCCGCCGTTCTCGTCCTCTCCGAAGAGATCCGCCAACGCATCTTCTAAGGTGGACTCGTACGCGATTTTGTCGCCGTAGGCTACGATTACCCGCTTCATTTCCGGAATCGCCTGGTTGGACGCTTCCAGATATACCGGTTCCACGTACATGATGGAGTTGTTGATCGGAATGACGAACAGATCGCCTCTCCGGTATTTGGAACCGGAGGAATTCCACAGGGAGAACTCCTTGGAAATCTCCGTATTCTGGTCAATCTGGGCCTCGATCTGCATCGGGCCGTACACCGTCTTGTTCTTCGGGAACTTATATACCAGCAGCTGGCCGTATCGATTTCCGTCATTCCGTGCCATCATGATGGCCGTCATGTTCTGTTTGGACTTCGGAGTGAACGGAATCATGTTGATAAATTCCGCCTTCTTTTCATCCGGAAGTTCAAAGATGAAGTAGCTCGGGTCCATCTCCTTTTCTTCCGTGCCGTAGATCTGGTGTGCGATATCCCACAGGTCTTCATCCTGATAGAATACCTTCACCTGATCCATGTGGTATTTCGTGTACACACCGGCCTGAATCTTCAGCAGCGAATTCGGATAGCGGATATGCTTCCGGATGCCTTCCGGCATCTCCTTTACGTCTTTGAACAGAGTCGGATAGATTTTCTGATACGTGCGCGCCACCGGATCGTCTCGATCCACAACGTAGAAGGTGGTATCTCCGTTATAGGCATCTACCACAACCTTTACAGAATTCCGAATGTAGTTAGTGGAACCCACCTCGCCGGAATACGGTTCGGAATACGGGTAATAGGAGCTGGTGGTGTACGCATCCACAATCCAGTACAGCTTGCCGTTCACCACCGTCATATACGGATCCTTCTCGTAGGAAAGATACGGCATCAATTTTTCCACCCGATCCTTGATGTTCCGGTTGATGATAATCCGGGAGTCGGAGTTCACATTGGAAGACACCAGCAGCTTCATGCTGCCCTCCCGTACGGAGAACAGAATCCGATTCAACAGGTTCAGCTTGATTCCCGCTTTCCCCTTGTACGTGCTGTAGCTGTTCTCGTTTCCGTTGGGATAATCGAATTCCTGCTCATCGGTATTCACGATCACGTAATCGTTGGTTAATTCGCCGAAATAGATTTCCGGCCGGGTAATATCGGTATCCTTCGCCTCCGATTCCGGCGGAATATTCTTTACGATAATATCCGGCTGACCGCTGGCCGTAACCGCATCCACTCGGGACACCGCCGCACCGTAACCGTGGGTATACTTCAGATGGCGGTTAATCCAGGTGGAACTGATTTTGCTTTCGTTGATTTCCCGGGCTGCCAGATACGTCTGTGTCTGTTCCCCGTCGATGTTGTACCGGTCGATATCCACATCGTTGAAATCGTAGTACTGCCGGATGCTCTGGGTCTGATTGTAGAAATCCTGCACCGGCTCATAATCGTTGATTCGAATATTGGTGATGGTCTGAGAGTTATCCCGAATCGCCTGCCGATTCAGATTCTGCTCTGCCGGAAATTCCTCCACCTTGATGTTGTCCAACCCATAGGCGTGACGGGTATACGAAATATTCCGTTCCAGATATTTGCTTTCTTTATTAATTTCGTCCGGGCTCACCAGCAGGTTCTGCACCGCAAAACTCACCACGCCGCCCAGCAGGCCCACCGCAACAATTGCAATCGGAATCCGCACCAGTTTCTTCGGTTCCTTCCGGTGCATGTGGTGACAAAGTGTTACCGCTCCAACAATCGAAAGCACCATAATCAGCCGGTACACCCACAGCTTCACATTTACATCCGTAAAGCCCGCGCCGTACACCGCACCCGTGTGGACGTGCAGCAGATCGAACTGCCGCATCAGGAAATCCATCGCCACCATCAAGTAGAAAATAATTCCCAGCAGTGTCAGTTTTCCCGATGCAATGTGGAGCAGCTGAATCATATTGTCGTTGTTCAAATCCAGCGTACGCTTTTCGCTCGGCTTTTTCCGGTATTTACGGGTAAAAGGAATTGCGTTCTCTCCCGAGGTTTCCGGGCCTTCCGGTTCCTCCGGCTCCCATTCGAACATATCCGGGGTGCGCACCGTCATCAGGATTCCGTAGTACAGCAGGGTGATAATTACCACGCCCACCACGATTCCCAGCACGATGTTGTTGGCTTTGGTCAGGAATGCCAATTTAAACACGTAGAAGGAAATGTCCAGATGGAAGAGCGGGTCCTTCAGGCCGAAAGAGGTGGCGTTGGCAAACTGCCGAAAATCCATCCACGTGCTGGCGCCGGCGGTGAGTCCCACCAGGAGGCCGAATACCACCGACATCCCCCAGGAAATCTTATTGAGGCGCTTTTCATCCGGAATCTCGTGGGACTCGACTTCAATGAAATAATGCTTTTTCAAGCTCTTCAGGTAAATGCGCACCAGAAGCATGGCTGCCAGGAACACCGGCACCCCAATTTCCAGTTGGCTCAGGAACTTCGTCCAGAACACCTTTTCGTATCCCAGGCTGTCAAACCACATCCAGTTGGTGAGAAAACCGGCGCAGCCGATGAGCAGCACCAGAATCACCACGATTACCATCACGACGAAACTGAGCCCTTTCTTCGGCCGATGAATTCGGTCCATTCCCTTTGGCTTCTTATCTCTTTTCTTCATATCGCCACTCCATTGCTGCGTTGGACGCTTTTAAAAAAACGAACAAGCAGCGACAGCGTCCGTCATAGGCGCGCCACCGCTGCACATGTAATTCTATTAAATTTTCCGTGCCTTTGGGGCGAGTTTCTGTGAACCGCCGCAAAATGCTTTTATTACATCAATCCGTCGAAACCGCCGCCGTCTGCGAAGAAGTTGGTGTAGTTTCCAATCACCTCGTTCAGCGTCTGGGCAATGCCGCTCTCCGGAGCGAAGTTGAGGATCAGAATGATTCCCAGGAGAACCACCAGCAGAACCGCAACAACAATTGCGATAACGGTGAGAACGCTTCCGCCCTTCTCATCGTAATCCGCTTCTTCCTTCACCTTCTTGGCTTTCTTCTTCTTTGCCTTCTTTCCGGTCTCCTGTACGGCTTCCGCCGGTGCTGCCGGTGCCGCCGCGTTTACCGCAGCGCTGAGGCCCATGGAAGACGGATTCTCCTGCGGTGCCGCCTCCTGCATCTGAGACTGCATCTGCGGAGCCTGCGGTGCTTCCTGTACCGGTGCTTCCGGCTGAGTTCCCAGAATGCTGTTCATGGCATCGTTCACATCGTCGTCGATATCCTCGCCCTGCAGCTTGCTGTATTCCGCATCCAGAAGTTTCTGGAATTCCTCGTTCTTACGATACAGGGTATAGAACTTGTCGATTTTGCGGGTAGCTTCCAAATCGTCTGCATCCGGTGCGCCGCCAAAGATGTCGTTCTCCAAATCCTCCAGGGACATGGAGTTCTGATCTTTCGCCGCTGCCGCCTGATTCAGAATATCCTCGGAAGGCAGTACCACGGTATCGCTTCCCTTGTTGTCACCGGTATCGATGGTTTCCGCATTGAAGAAGATTTCCTCTTCCTTCGGTTCTTCCGGCGTGGTATCCACACCCAGGTCAAAACCAAGCTGTGCCAGTTCTTTATCCAAATCCAGCTGTTCGTTTTCCGCAAAAGCAGAATCCGCCGCCGCATCGTTGTTCACTGCATCCTGAATGTTCAGTACCGGCGTTACGTCATCGTTCTGCACTCCGGTATTCTGATCCGCGATTCCATCCATGTAGGAATCGCTGTAGCTCTCTTCTGCCTGCGGCGCTTCCGGTTCCTTCGGCGCGCTCAGGTTATCCAGCTCGGCTTCCAGGTCGAAGTCCATGGCACCGTCGTTGTATTCATCCACGCCGGCGTCGTCTGCCGGTGCTTCCGATTCAACTTCCGCCGTTTCCTCGGCCAAAACCTCTGCTGCCGGTACTTCCTCCGGTGCGGTTTCTGCCGGTGTTGCTTCTACTTCTACTGTCGGTTCCTTCGGTGCTTCTTCCGCCGCTTCGCCGCTCTTCTGCTTCAGCAGCATCTCCAGCTTCTTCTGAAGGGCTGCGATTTCATCATCCACCGCTTCCTTCTCATCGGTGCTTGGTGCTGCCGGAGCCTCTGCTGCCGCTTCTATCGGAGCCTCGGTCGCCTCAACGGTCGCCGGGGTTTCTTTTACCGGGGTCTTCTCTTCCGCAGCGTCGTCAAGCAAGAAATCCTCATCATCGTCATCCAAATCATCCGGTTCCTCGACTCTCGCCGCGCGAGAAGCTCTTCTCTTTGGAACGTAATCCAAATATTCGTCAAATCCGGCATAGGCATCTTCCACGTCGGACTCTTCTTTTGCCGGTTCTTCCGGAGTCAGGTCGTCGCCGAACAGATCGATTCCCGCTGCGGCATTCTCTTCCTCGGATTCATCGTCCAGTTCGGCCGGATTCAGCTCCACGTCATCCTCCCCGAAGAAGAAATCATCGTAGGAACCTTTTTCCGCCGGCTTCGCTGCCGCTTCCTGTTCCGGCTCCTGCTCATCTTCATCTGCCAGGTGGTTCAGCCGGATGTTGTCATATTCATCTTCCACCGACGGTGTATCCACGCTGGTAAAAGAATCTTCGTAGTCGTGGAAAACGGCGTTCCGGTCTGCTTTTTCCGGGGCCTTCGGCGCTTCGTCTTCGAAGATATTGGATCCGCCGCTGAAGATGGATTCCAAATTATCCTGCTTCGGTGCGCGCTTCTTCTCGGACTTCATGCCGCTGAGAATACGGTCAAACTCCTGCTCGGAGTCCTCGACAAAGTTCTGCGGCTTCTCCGGAGCCACGTCCTGCTTCCGAGCTTCTTCTCTCTCCGCACGAATTTTTGCCAGCTGTTCCTCAAAAGTCGCCGCGCCATCCCGCTTGTCCATCTCCGCGATGATGTCGTCCTTCAGATCCGTGTATCCCTGGGTGTGCTCTCTCTGAGATTCCGGAAGAACGGACTCTCTCCGTTCCGGATATGCGGTGTCCTCAAAGGAATCTGCCGGGACATTCTTTCTCAGGTTCTCGTATTCCACCCGCTCCTGTTCATCTTTTTCCTGCTTCAGGGCATCGATGAAATTCATGGTGCGGCTGCGGTCTCTGGACGGTTCTTCCTTTCCGAAAAGTTCTTCTTCTAAGGAAGTCTTCTTTTCCGGCGCACGATAAGAAGAGGTGCCGGACGAAGCCGACCGATTCGGCACGCTTTCAAACTCGTCGGAATAATCTTCCCACGGAGAACGGACTTCCTTGCGCGGGCGTCTTCTGGAATTTCGGTCATCTACCACCGAGCTCCAGTCGAATGCCACTTCTGATTTTCTTTTTGGCGCGTGTGTGTCGCTGTCATCCCAATCCAGATTCATGCTAAAACCATGATCCGCTGACTTTGCCGTCTTCGTTTCGCCGGCAGCCTGTTGATTTCTATTTTTTACGGGATGCTCTGTTGCTGATTCCAGTCCGGTGGATGCCACCTTGGCTCCACAGACGCTGCAGAATTTAGCACCATCAGCAATTTTGTTGCCACAATTACTACAGAACACTATTGTACCTCCCAAATGTATTATCCGCTCTAATTAATAAGCTCTTACAAATATTCATTGAAAATTATACAACAGCATTTTGGAAAATTCAATGCTTTCTACAGGATTTGTGGTTGAAAGGCTTGATTTTATTGTGTTTGCAATATATAAGTAAAGCTTTTGCAAACTTTCCGTGCAAGATTTGAAAATTTTTTTAAAAAAAATAAAAAAAGCACTTGACTCTGCCCACGTTTCCGGCTATACTAAACGAGTCGCATGAAGCGACTGAAAAAAACTTTTAAAAAAAAGTGCTTGACTTCTTGAGACTTCTGAGTTATACTAAACGAGTCGCATGAAGCGGTTAAAAAATGAATATGCGCGATTAGCTCAGCTGGCAGAGCACCTGACTCTTAATCAGGGTGTCCAGGGTTCGAACCCCTGATCGCGCACCATGGACGAGCAACTGAGGTTGCTCGTTTTTTTATTGCTTTTTGGCGGCCGACGGATGAGCTGCCGGTGCCGGCCGGCGGGCCGGCTTTCTGCTCTTCTCAGCACCGGGGTTCGCGCACAAAACCGAATTTATTGGCTTTGCGGGCAGCCGAGCGCGAACTTTGCCGGCTGCCGGCCGAGCCTCAGGGTAAAATGTTGGCGCCCCGTAACGGAGGCATAAGGCTTTGCCGGTAATGGAGCGCCAACTCGGCCGGTGACCGGCTGCGCTCCAGGGCAAAATGTTGGCGCCTCGTAACGGAGGCACAAGGCTTTGCCGGCAATGGGGCGCCAACTCGGCCGGTGCCCGGGCCGCCTTTTCCTGTTTTTTCGGCTCGGGGTTGGTGCACAAATCCCCGCAAAACCTTGTTCTTTCGTTCCCTTTGCACCAAGTCTCTGGACCTTTTCGGCGCTCGGCCGGCACGGACTTGGTGCACAAATCCCAGCAAAACCTTGTTCTTTCGTCCCCTTTGCACCAAGTCTCCGGACCTTTTCGGCGCTCGGCCGGCGCCTTGAAAGCAGAAAAGGAGAATGGCCGCGGCCATTCTCCTTTTCCTCTTTCCCTCAATCGAAAGCTTCCGGCGGGACGCCGGAAGCTCACGAACTGTTATTCTTATGCAGTATATCGATCCAGTCGATATCTATATCGTAGTTCTGCTAGCTTTATGTACTGTGATGCCCCAGAAAATATATTCGATAAATTGAATCGATAACATTCCCAATGGAATCATCATCACCTGCCAATAGTTACCTGCAGCGACCGCTACCCCAGAATCGCCACCGACCATACTACCTCTAATACCAAGTTTTCTCGATCCGTCCGCCGCCATTTCTTCACAGCCATTTGAAATACCTCAAACAGCACTCCGAACCACGCAAACAGAATCGGTGTTTCCAGTACATCTACGAATCGTTTCCCCGTATCTCCGAACTCAAATGGCGGCGTACCATTGAACATGCTCATTTCACCATATTTTGATTCTATGAAATACAGTACGGATAACAACACAGCGAAAAGCGCTATACACAATATTTTGTACGTTTTCAATCATCTCACCTCCTTGTAAGTGATAAGCTCACGAATCCTTTTCTAATTTTCCTCAATAAACTGAAGCAGGCCTTCGGCGCCCTTTACGATGCCACCCCGGTCTTCCGGTGCGCAGCCCAGGTGGGTGAACACTTCGCCGATGAACACATCGTTTTTCTGCAGGCAATCAAATACCCGATCAATGATTCCCCGGCACATTTCCTGTTCCTGCATCGGGCCGAACGGATTGGCAAAATACGTGGTGGAAATGCCGGTCTCCTGTGTCGTCCCTTTGGCCATTCTTTTGCCCTCGATGAAGATACTCTTCGCCTCTTCCAGGTCCTCCACTTTCCGCAGACCGATTCCGTCCCCGTAGTTGTTGGCGTAGGCGAACAGATCCACCGGATGGCTTTCCGTAATTACCGCATACGGCGCTGCCGGCGTGATAACGCGGGCGTTGGCTTTATCCGGGTTGAAGAAAACGGAACGGTTCATATCCCGGTACGGCGTTGCCGGATCCAGGTCATCCAGCCGCACGAAGGCCCCGATTTCCGAACCCTGCGCGTACACCTGTCCGTCATGAATGTGGAAAGTGCCCATGTCATCGAAGACCACCTCGATGTTGGCGATTTTGTCGTCGCCCAGAGATTTCAGTGCTTCAATGGTTTCCGATTTGCCGGCGCCGGAATCCCCCATTAAGCAGATTCCCTTCTTTTTGCCGTTCTTCAGCGTGATATTGACGAAGGCGCCGTGAATCGGCAGCCAGCCCCGCTGCATCATCGCCACGTTGTGGAGGGTCAGCACGCTCTTCTTCATGTAGCCGAAATACGTGATTTTTTCGCTGTAAGAAACGCTGCCCACCCACAGGGCGTTGTCCTCGTCATAATAAAATCCGCACTGATCCTTTCCGTCCTGATTGCCGAAAATCAGGATGCAGTCCGGCTTCTTGGAAGCTTCCTTTTTGGTTGCCAGCTCAAACAGGTTGGCGCAAGCCACGCCGCTGGCCATGAAGTCCCGGTGGAAGTAAATGAAAATCGTCAGGTCGCCCACTTTTGCTGGGAAGCAGAAGAATTCCTCCCGATTGCCCGCAAAATCCTCCATCGGATTGGTATCCAGCTTCTCGTACGGCCACTCCCGCTTGTTGGACTTGGTGTACAGAATCATCGGCGTCCGGAGCATGACGGAATCGATGAACATCATTTTACGAAGGGCATCGTAGGTGGAGTCGAACATAAAAGCATCATTTCGATACAGTGCCAGGCTGGCGTTGGTGCCCGCCGGCTGCTGACGATACACTTTGTTCGCTCTTCCCATCAGAGTCTGTTCCAAGCGACGGAACGTGGACAGCAGCAGCTGGTTGTGCTGAGAATCGCTGGCAACGAACACCGTGGACTCCACATCTCTCCGGCGATCTGTGGTGATGGAGTACCGGGCATGGCTCTTCCAGAAATCGTAAATACCTTCCACGAAGGCCAGTGCCGTCTCCCGATCTTCAATATACGGCATATCCACCTCATCCGCATCGAAAACAATCAGTTCCCGGGCGAACTTGCACAGCGCCTGCACCGCATTCTTTTCCGACATGTCCCGAACCGCCCAGTCGTACAATCTGCGATCCCGCTCCCGCAGGTATTCCAGATAATGGGCCACGAAAGCCTTGAATTCCTTGGACTTCAGCAAATCCGAACGCGACTCCGGATAAGCCAAATCAAAATTCAGAATTACCATGTCATCGGTCAGATAAATTTTCTCTTTCATTTCCTCTCCTATCGCTAAAACCCGCTCAGCATTTCGCACAACGAAATGTAGCTATGATACAAAACTACGTTGATTGTACCACACCGAGCGGGTTTAGGATAGGCTTTTTTATGACCCTATCCAAATTTATTATCTGTTTTTATCATCTATAACAATTTTCTATGCATCGGTCAACCTTTTTTAATGCCCTAAAAACAGGTTCGCCGCGTCTGAAGTTTCCGGGAAAAAGTTCCCGGAAAAACCCGAATATCGTTAAGCATGCTTCCCGCTCAAGGAAAACAGTCCGATAATCAGGCCGATGACCAACAGCGGCATCGCCAGGTGGAGCAGTCCGCCCAGCAGCATAGCCACCAGCACAAAGGGCAGTCCCAGCACCCAGAACACGGCTTTCATCAAGCCCCAGGTCGCCCGAAGCGCCAGCGCAATCATTTCGAACACAAGAAATATTATTCCGATTGTAAACAGCGTAATCATTTTTTACTCCCTATTCTCCAAGCGCTTCTGCATTTGGAAATTGCTTTCCGCCGCCTGCTTGGTCTGTTCGCTGGATTCTTCCCGCAGGCACGGGTCGTCCAGCTTCTCCTCCGCCTTTGGCCGGTACGGCTTAATCGGGGTTTTGTCTCCAATGCCCAGCGCCTCTCCGGCCACGCCCAGGGATGCCACGGAATCCATGATATCCGTCGGCATGTAGATCTTGGTGGCCTGGCCGTCGGAAATCTCCTTCAATGCCTCAATTCCTTTTAGCTTCAATACGTTTCCGTTCGGGCTGGCCTCATTCAGCATCTTGAGACCTTCCGCTTCTGCCTGGTACACCAACTCGATGGATTTCGCCCGGCCTTCCGCCAGAGCAATCTGCGCTTCCTTCTCCGCTTCCGCCGCCAGAATCTTCGCCTTCTTGTCACCTTCCGCACGGGATACCACGGATTCCTGGTGCGCCTGGGCTTCCAGCACCGTCTGTCTTCTTTCCCGCTCTGCTCTCATCTGAGTGGTCATGACGTCTTCGATTTCCTTTGGCGGAGTGATGTTCTTCAGCTCCACGCGGGTAACCTTCAGGCCCCACGCATCCGTCGCTTCATCCAGAATGGTCTGAAGTCTTCCGTTGATCTCATCTCTGGAAGTCAGGGTCTGGTCCAGCTCCATGTCACCGATAATGTTTCTCAAGGTGGTGGCAGACAGGTTCTGCAGACCGAAAATCGGATCTTCTACGCCGTAGGTGTACAGCTTCGGATCGAATACCTTGGCGAAAACCACGGAATCGATGCGCATGGTAACGTTATCCTTTGTGATTACCGGCTGCGGCGGAAAATCCAGCACCTGCTCCTTCAAGCTGATTTTCTTTACAATCCGGTCCAGAATCGGAATCTTTACGTGAATTCCGGCCTCCCAAGATGCCTGGTATTTACCCAGACGCTCGATGACATACACGGCCTGCTGCGGCACGATTCGCACGTTCGGCAGTACCAGCACTAAAATAATCACAACTAAAGCAATAATCATCATTTTTCCTCCCTATATCAACATGAGAAATGCTTCCAATGAATCTCCCTGAATAATCAAAAAAGACCCATAACGGCAGCGCATCTGTCGCCATGAGTCTTGCAATTTAAAACAAGCCGGGTCCTTTCTCTGGAAAGCCGAGGTGACGACTTGCTGCGCCGAAGCGCCTGCTACTCCCTCACGGAGTTGGTTCGATTCATTTGTGACGCAATAGTACCACACTCCATATCCGGTGTCAACCATTGTTTTGTGAATTATTTTTTGCCGATTAGCAGGGTAAAATATCCGGCATTTTCCGGAATTTCTTCCACTTTTTCATACACCTTTTCCCCCGGCATCCCGCAGTTTTCCACGCCCTGTACGGACAGGCCCGCCGCGGCGGATTCTTTTTTTACCCGTGACAGATGTTTTCCGGATTTCATGAGCACGTAAGTGCCCGGCGCCTCCAGATTCACCGACTCCTCGTTCCAGGCGGGAATCACCCGAAGCGTCTCCCGATCCTCCGTCAGCGGCACGTTCAGTCGCGCGGCAGCGGCACAGAAGGAAGGAATCCCGTTCACAAGCTCCGTCCGGTGCCCCATGTCCTGCAGCCGCGTCTGAAGGTAGGTGAAAGTGCTGTAAATCGTGGAATCTCCCAAAGTCAGGAACACCACGTTCCGCCCCCGGTCCAGATGGGCCGCGATGGTCTCCGCCGCTTTTTGGCGGGCATGGGCCAAGGCCTCCGGGTCGCGGGTCATGGGGAGATCCAGCCCCAAAAGTATTTTGTTCGGGAGCTCCGGAACCGCCTGCGCCGCGATTCGATACGCCGCCGTTTCTTCCGGCACGGCCCCCGGAAATGCGATGATCTCATTTTCCCGAATGATTCGCACCGCTTTCAACGTCATCAATTCCGAGTCGCCCGGGCCCACGCCCACGCCGTACGCGATTCCTTTTTCCATAAAAACATCCTTTTCTATCGGTTGTAGTATCTCGTTTCTTCCGGATTCATAATCGCCGTGCCGCAGCCTCGGTCGGTGAAAATCTCCAGCAGCAGGCAGTGAGGAATCCGTCCGTCCAAAATGTGCACCCGGTTGACGCCGCCTTCGATGGCTTTGAGGCAGTTCTGCACCTTCGGAATCATGCCGCCGGTGATGATGCCCTCTTCAATCATCTCTTTGGCCTCATCGGTGTACAGCTCCGACACAAAAGAATCCTCATCGTTGATGTCCTCATATACGCCGGAGGTGTCCGTGAGGAACGCCAGCTTGTCCGCTTTGAGGGCTTCCGCAATGGCCTCTGCCGCATAGTCCCCGTTGATGTTGAAGCTCTGACCGTCTTCACCGATTCCAATCGGATAGATGATTGGGAGAAAATCATCATCCAACAGGTCGTAGATGATTTTCGTATCCACGTGCTTCACGGTGCCCACGTATCCGATGTCCTTGCCGTCGGGTTTGGCCTGTTCCGCTGCCATCAGCCGGCCGTCCTTGCCGCTGATGCCCACCGCCCGGACGCCCAAATTCTGTGCCAAAGTCACCAGATCGCTGTTCACTTTTCCCAAAACCATTTCCGCAATCTCCAAGGTGTCCGCGTCGGTAATTCGCAAACCGTTGTAAAACTTCGGCTCCACACCGGCCTTCTTCATCCAGCGGCTGATTTCTTTTCCGCCGCCGTGCACTATCACCGGTTTGAAGCCGCAAAGCTTCAGGAGAACCACATCCTCGATAACGTGATTCATCAGCGACTCGTCCAGCATGGCGCTGCCGCCGTATTTTACCACGATGATTTTGCGGTTGAAACGCTGTATATACGGAAGCGCCTCCACCAACACTTCCGCTTTCTCCAAATATTTGTTCAGATTCATTCCTGCACCTTTCTATTATGAACGATACGAACCGTTGATTTCAACATATTTGTAAGTCAAGTCGCAGCCCCAGGCATAGGCTTCTTCTTCGCCGTCGTGAAGGTTGATTTCCACGGTCACCTTCTTTTCCGACATGACTTTCGTGGCAAAATCATCATCGAACGGCACGGAAGCGGATCCCTTGCACACCTCCACCGTTCCTGCTGCGGAGCATACGCTGACATCGATATTGGATGCGTCAAAATCACAATCCGCATATCCGATGGCGCAGAGAATTCTTCCCCAGTTGGCATCCGATGCGAACACCGCCGCTTTGAACAGGGAAGAGCAGATGACGCTCTTGGCAACCTTTCTCGCACCGTCCTTGTCCGGCGCTCCGGTCACGTGGGCTTCCAGCAGCTTCTCGCAGCCTTCGCCGTCACCGGCGATTTTCTGAGACAGGTCCACGGCGACGATGTGCAATGCGTCGCAGAATTTCTTGTAATCGTCTCCCGGCTCGGTAATCTCCTCGTTGCCGGCCAAGCCGTTGGCGATGACCACCACGGTGTCGTTGGTGGAAGTATCTCCATCCACGCTGACCTGGTTGTAGCTGTCCAAAATCTCATCGGACAGTGCCTTCTGCACCAGTTCTTTGGAGATCTTCACGTCCGTTCCGATAAAACTCAGCATGGTTCCCATGTTCACGTGAATCATTCCGCTTCCCTTGGCGATGCCGCCGATGGTGCAGGTTTTGCCGTTCAGCTCAAAGGTGACGGCGCATTCTTTAATGTAGGTGTCGGTGGTGCGGATGGCATCGGCGGCCTGAGCAGAGCCCTCCGAACTGAGCTTCTTGGCCAGCTCCGGAATGGTGTTCTCGAACGGTACGATTTCCAGCGGCACTCCGATTACCCCTGTGGCTGCCGGCAAAACGTCCGCTGCTTTGATGCCCAAAGCTTCCGCCACCATCTCGGTTTCCTTCTGCGCGATTTCCACGCCGTTCGGTGTGCAGGTGTTGGCGTTTCCGCTGTTGCAGATAATCGCCTGTGCCACACCGTCCTGCAGGTGGTCCTTCGTCACGGCGATGTGCGCCGCCTTCACTTTATTCTTGGTATACACAGCGGCGGCGTTTCCCGGCACTTCACTGTATACCAGTGCCAAATCGCCTTTCTCCGCATTCTTTCCGATTCCGGCGTAGGCCCCTGCAGCCTTAAATCCCTTCGCCGCTGTAACGCCGCCCTCGATAACCTTGATTTCGTTCATTTCCAATCCTCCTTTAATCTCAAAATACCCCTTTAACTAAGCCGCTCCGCGATTAACTGCGTGCGGTTGTGTGTTGTGTTGTAACCCTCCGGGATTCCGTTATGGTCCCTCCGGGATTCTCGACCCCTAAAAACAAATACCGACCGGTCACACCCGCATGGACGCTTCCACACGATGATAATATGGATTCACAGCAATTTCACGGATAGAAATTGCTGTGAATCCACTTCTTCTAGGTGTTTTTAATGGCGTTGGTATGATAATACATGATTGTGTATAAAAATGCAAGTTTTTTCTTGTACATATTCCTGAGCAAGGCCCGGAGTGTGCCCGGCCGGCCGCCGGCCGCCCTCTCTTTGCTCCCCCCTCCCCGCGAACCCTTGCAGCTCCGTTCCGGGGAGCAAAATCTTCACATTCCCGCCGCCGGATTTCGACCTCCCAGGCGCTCGGCGGCTCTTTCTCTTTGCTCCCCCCTCCCCGCAAACCCTTGCAGCTCCGTTTCGGGGAGCAAAATCTTCACATTTCCGCCGCCGGATTTGAACCTCCCCGGCGCCCGGTGGCTCTATGCTTCCAAAGGCGCTACCGCAAATCCCCGAAAAACCAAAGTCAACCCCCTCCGATTGTATTTTTTCTGTACAAGTTTAAAAAGCGGCCATTTTAGCCCTCAAAACGGCCGTTTTGGTTTATTTCCATGCTGTATGAAATTCGCAAAAAAATTATATTCTGCTATCCTTAGTATTAGGAAGGATGCGCTTGGCGCTTTGTACACTTGCGCCGAGCATGCGCGCCTCTTTCGCCAAGCGCTCCTCTCCTCAAACTTTGTACTTTATGAAAATGTATAAAAGGAGGGCCGCCCGATGCTTACTCGAAATGTTTCCCTGATTGAGGGGCTTCTCAACGACGAGAAGAAACTGCTGCAGTTCTTGGACGGAAAATATCAGCAATATAAAGACTACAACGATTGCACGCTGGACGTTCGCTACGTCGGAAACAAACCCTACTATTCGTTTCACCGTGCCGCTGAAACACCGCTTTACCTGGGTTCCGCCGACAACGTCTTCGTTCAGAATATCCAAAAATGCCGCACTTATCGGGATCTTTCTGCCATTTGTCGAGACAACGTTCAGGCAATCGAACAGTTTCTTTCCCAATATACGCCGATTTCGCCGAACAATTTGGAGAAACTTCTGCCGAAGCACTACCTTCCGCCGCAATTCAGCCTCTCCCAGCTGCCCGCTTCTTTCAATCAAAAGTGGTATGATGAGATGCTAAAAATAAAGGATCTCATTCCGCCCACGTATCCGGAGGCTCTCAAAATCCCTACCAACGACGGAATCATGGTGCGAAGCCGCGTCGAAGCGATTATCTATAATTATTTTCTATCCCTGGGGATGACCCCTTTATACGAATTTCCACTTTCGTATGAAGGCAAATTGCTCCGTCCGGATTTCACGCTCCTGCACCCGCTCCGGCCATTTATCTACATCTGGGAGCATTTTGGCCGCATGTTTCACCCAACCGATGGGCTCCAATATCAGCAGAGTGCCCTCTACAAATTGAACATCTACAAGGAAATGGGATTCTACCCCGGCTGCAATCTGTTTTTCTCATTCGAAAATCCGGACGGCAGCATCGATACCGAGCATCTCATAAAAGAAATTTCGCAAATCTTCGGGAACCCGCCCACCGCACAAGCCCGACGGCTGGGAATTGATGCGACGGACTTTCTTGAGATGCAGAAAAACATTCTCCAATCCCAAAATGTGATATAATTGCATCGGCAGAACTCAAACGGTTCAGAAACCATAATTCAGGAACCAAAAGAGATTCAGGAGGATATATATACATGGCAGACGGCAGATGGAGCATGACGGAAAAAGAATTGAACAACACGGCCACCGGCTTCCGGGGACGAGATCACGAGAAGCTTCCGAATTACAAGAAGCACCGGAAGGTGGATAACCGCAACGGGAATGCACCGAAAATCTGCGCATTCTGCGGATCCGAGAATTTGGAAGAGGGATTTGGCGGCTACGCACCGGGGTTTCAGTACAAGGGAGCGTTCTGCAACGATTGCGGCGGCTCCACGGATTTTGTCTTCCGGGATGACGAGCACCGTTTCTTCAAATAAGATATGATAATCCAAGTGTTGAAGGATAATCAAAAACAAAAGGAAAGCCGCAGAGGACGCCCGGGAATCCGAGCGGCCTCTGCGGCTTTTTCGTTCTTTTGTTATCTTTCTTCCTATTCGTTGCGGCTTCCGTCGTAGAGGATGGTATCGCTTGTGACGCGTTTCGCGTCCTCTTCCTTCGGCGCAACACTTGGCGCCATATTTGGATCTGCACTTGGTGCTGCATGGGAAACCACTTCCGGTTTCACGATTTCCGGCTCATCCTCCTGGATGTTGGCGGTTTCGTCCGGAACGACGCGGTGCATCGGAGTTTCCTTGCGGATCTGAACCTCCGGCTTCTCCACCTTCTCCACCGGCTTCTTGTCCTTGCGGCGAATTGCCACGTCGATATCCGACGGCGCAAAAATATAAGTGGTGCGGTTGATTTTCAGGGAACGACCGTCAATGGCACGAGTCGCACCGGTGAGGAAGTCCACGATGCGGCGGGAGAATTCCTCCTCCAGCTTCTCGGTGTTGATGATTACCACCAGACCGTGACGGATGCATTCCACCAGCGCATTACATTCTTCCATGCGCATCGGCTCCACCACGATGACCCGGCCTCTGCCGGCTTCCGAAGAACCGCTGGTTCGAACCAGCTCATCCAGCGTATTCGGAATCGGACGGTCCTCGTCCTCCATTGCAAAACCCTTCTTGATTGAATCCAAAAAACCCATTTTTTTATCTCCTAACTCGTCATAATAGTTTGCATTTTCTTTGTCCTAAGTATACCATAACCCGTTCGCCGGTACTACCAAATCCGAACAGGATTACTAATTTTCCTTTACTCTTCACCATCCGATGACACTCTCACCACGCGAATGCAAAGGCCCTTGTACAGGTTGATCAGCGACAGGCTCAGCAGCACCGCCGCCAAAATATCCGTGAACCAGTTCATTCCCGCAAGAATGCGCACCACCAGGCTCAGGCCAATCAACACCAACCCGGCCGTCTCCAGTTTTGCCAGAAGTTCCTTGTACTCCCGGAACAGCCGGTGCCACTCCATCATCGCCGTGCCGAACACCACGAGACAAAACACCGTTGTCATAGATGGAAAGGAATTGGACGGATGGGTCTCCCCGCGGAAGAACGCCGGCCCGCAGTTCACCGTGAACACGTTAAAGAAAAAAGCAAACGGAATCATCAGCGCGTACACCGGAAACAAGCACGCAATCCCCCGCAGCGACCGCAAGGTTCTTTTTTTGATGAGCACGCCCACCGCCAATAAAACAAAGGACGCCGCCACTACCAGCGCCACCCAGCCCAGCAGCTGCGTAAACGCATAGATCCACGGATGGGACCGGGTGATAAAATGCACCGCCCCGTTCAGGTGGGACAGCCCCACGTTCGTCCCGTCGGCCCCGATGGCCCGCACATCCAACCTCAGAAGCAGCAGAAGCAGAAAGAATGCTCCCATATAAATTCCCGCATTTCGGTACGCCTGTTGTTTCCGATTCATCGTCTCTCCTTACTTCATGTACCACATCGTCAAAAGCGGCATGCTTACGATGCACACCACCGTCGTCATGGCGTTAATCGCCGCCGCATATCGCTCGTCCCGGTCGTTAATCTGCGCCAGCTGTGTAATCAGCGTTGCTGAAGGCGCCATGATGGCGAACAGGGTCACCAATAAAATCATCTCTCCGTCTTCCGCCAGCGTCCGAATCGGCGTACATTTGAATATCACCGCCGCGCCCAACGGCAGAATCACCATTTTCAGAGCCACCACCAGGTGCACCCGGACGTTTTGGAAAATATTTTTCCAGTCTACATTATATAAAAGCATTCCGATTACAATCATACTGATCGGTCCCAAAGCGGCCGAGAATCCTCCCAGGGTGTCCAGCGCCAACTTTGGCAGATGAATTTGCCCGAAAAACATGATGATACCCACCACCACGGTGATGAGGTTGATGTTCAGAAAAACTTTCTTCCAGTTCATGTCCCGGCTGCCCTTCATCATGGACGTACAGTGGGTCCAGATAAAAATACCCTGTACGCAGGAATAGGCGCTGGCGTAAATCATGTAGTGATCCCCCAGAACGCCGGCCACCAGCGGAAGAATCAGGTTCGCGCTGTTCGGGTACATAATCGATGCTTTTTCCGTGGCATCCAAGTGGCAAATTCCGCTGATACCGTAAGTCACCGCCATGAGAACCAGCTGCGCGGTGACGGCCGCCCCCATGGCCAGCATGAATCCGTCCCGCAGTTCCGGCGTGTACTCCGCCTGATAGGATTTTAGGATGGCGCAGGGAAGCAGCACGTAGATGCACAGCAGCGACAGCACCTTACTGTCCTCGCCTTTCAGGATTCCCAGTTTTACCATCATAAAGCCGGCCGCCATATAGATAAAGAAAATCGTCAATTGTTTCAGTAATAATGTTGTAACCATTTTGCCCTTTGTAATCTCCTTTTATTCCTTAATACCCAGTTTAACTTTTATTGTACCACTTATGGACCGGGAGATTAACCCTTAATTCGTATTGTCGGAAAATCTATGCAGAAAAAATGACTCAAAATACCTTTTTTGCCCGAATTTCACAGTATAGGCACTTGAAACCATATTGATTTTAGGGTATTATTGATAAAGCTATTGAGATGGTTCACTTCGGAACCTCCAAAATATTAAGATTACTAAGGAGAATTGATATGAACAAGGCAGAACTGATTGCACAGATGGCAGCTAAGGCTGGACTTTCCAAGGCAGATGCTGAGAAGGCGCTGAACGCATTTACTGAAACCGTTGGTGAAACTCTTGCTTCCAAGGAGAAGGTTTCCCTGGTTGGATTCGGAACTTTCGAAGCAAAGAACAGAGCCGCTAGAGAAGGCAGAAACCCTCAGACCGGCGAGACTGTTCAGATTCCGGCTTCTGTAGCTCCTACTTTCAAGGCAGGAAAGGCTCTGAAGGACAAGGTAAACGCTTAGTTTTGGATAGGCAATAAACTTAAAGTTTATAAAGAGGAAAACTTGAGAACGAGTTTTCCTCTTTTTGCTTTTTTGTAAGTTTTGAGGATTATTTTAGAAATCACGGAGGGACTGCAGGACAAACCGAAGTAAAGGGGTTGGAATTAGATTAATCCGGAAATAAAACCGATCAATGAAGCATCGAGGGTGTGAGAAAAAGTCCCAGTCAAAGTGTGCAGTTCTAATTATATTATCCGAGTTTGCATATACAATCTCATATGTCTAGAATTTTGAAGGCAGTTCACGCTTTTTAACAGAAAACGCCGATTCAGCGTGAACTCAATTCGCTGCTTTTGCAAAATTCTAATTTTGAAACGATGGATTACCACCGGCGATTCACGCCAAAATGAGGATTTCCTCCAATGAGCGTGAACTGTTCTCAAAAGGGTGACTTGCACACAGGAAATTCTACGACGAAACCGTGTATAGCAAAAAAAGACTTCACGCTAATCAGCTAGAACTATAGAATTAGCGTGAAGTCGCTCTGAAATTCTAGGCGTATTTAATTACATCTACTTAGTAAATTCTAATTTTCAAATGAACACCTTGTGACTCCGTCTCGAGGAGCAAAATCTTCACATTTCCGTCAGCACTTTCCGCCTTCCCGAAAGGCCGCCGGATTTCTCCCTCCCGAGCCGCCGGAATCGTCTCCACCTCCAGCTCGCAATCCGGGAAGAGCGGTCTTTTGGCCACCGCCCACAAAAATATCCGGTTCGCCGGTCTGGTAGGTCAGCTTGTTGGCCATAGCGCTGCCGTTCGGATCAATAGATTTCGTTATTTTTTTGATAAATTCCCCCGGAATTCTGTGGCTTTTCTGACTCATTTTGTACTATAACCCTTCAATCATGCATTCCATAACCTATGATGTATAGCAATTTCAAGGGTTTCCGCTTGTTTGCAGACATTTTTTAATGTATATTCATATTACAAAATGTAAATATTTTAACACAGTATTCGAGCTATGGAGGAATTAATATGAAAATCTTAGGCGTATCCTTGGGAACCAAAAACGGAAATAACGACACCATGTGCCGCGTGGCTCTGGAAGAAGCTCAGAAGATGGGGGCGGAAATTGAATTTATCCACCTGTTTGACTGGGACATCCAGACTTGCTCCGGCTGCGTGGCATGTTCTAGAGGCCTGGTAATGGGCAAGGGCATGGTTTGCACCCGCAAAGATGATTTTGCGGCACTGTATCAGAAGATGGTTGAGGCGGACGGTCTCCTGTTCGTAGACCCAATCTACGAATCCGGCGCATCCGGTCTCTTCCACATCATCACCGACCGTATGGGTCCGGGACACGATACCGGTCTGCTCTTCGGTGCAAATATGCAGATGAAGGAAGCCGGCAAAGAAGGTCTTCCGGACAGACTCTTCCGGCAGAAGGCATGCTCTTTCGTAGGCATCGGCGGATCCGACTGGGCCGTTCGTGTTGAGACCGACCACGCAATGCTGGCAATGAGCCCGGGCTGGAAGGTTATCGACAACGACTTCTTCTCCTGGTCCAAGGACGTAATCATGCAGGATGACAAGGTAGAGCGTATGAAGGAAATCGGCCGCAACCTGGTGGAGGCAGCACAGCAGATTATCGAAGACAATGCAAACTGCCACGAATTCCCAATCGCAGAGCTGACCGAGAAGTCCTACTGGAAGGGTAAGGAAGGTGCATGTCCGCACTGCCAGGGCAATGCGTTCTACATCTATCCGGGTACCACAACCGCAGAGTGCGAGCTGTGCGGCCTGCAGGGTACTCTGAAAATCAAGGATGGCGCATTCAAGCTGGAGTTCGACCCGGCTACCGAATGGCACGCTCACGATACCATCTCCGGCAAAAAAGCCCACGGCGACGATATCTTTGAGAACGAGGGCCGTCTGATGAACCTGTACAAGGATCCGGAGTTCAAGGCTCGTAAAGCACACTACACCGCAGTATGCGAACCGACTCCATCCCCATCCAAGAACAACTAAGCAAACACCTACCTATAACACACATACCTTTCGAGAAAGGATGCTGCTTCGGCGGCATCCTTTTTCTTCGTTCTATTCGAAAAACAATTTCGGGTTTTTCTTGTCTAACAGGGTGTCCGAGGTATAGAATACAAGAATTATAATTATATATACGCTCGAAAAAGGAAGTGTTTTAAATGAAAAAAGAAAGCCGAAATCAGGCTCAACTGAAAGAAAACGAAGCCATCGCCATGCGGGTGTCCGCCCGCAGCATGGCACTGAATATCGTTCTGACCGCATTCAAACTGGTTGCTGGAATCGTCGCCCACTCCGGCGCCATGATTTCCGATGCCATCCATTCCGCGTCGGACGTCATCAGCACCATCATCGTCATGATCGGCGTCAAGATGGCGGGCAAAGCCCCGGACCGGAATCACCCCTACGGGCATGACCGCTTCGAATGCGTGGCCTCCATCGTGCTGTCCGTCATGCTGGGACTCACCGGCGCCGCAATCGGCATTGAGGGCCTTCGGAACATCGTGGGCAGCAGCTACCTGCACCTCACCGTTCCCGGCAAACTGGCCCTGGCTGCGGCCGTCATCTCCATCGTCACCAAAGAAGGCATGTTCTGGTACACCCGAATCAACGCCAAAAAAATCCGCTCCTCCGCTCTCATGGCCGATGCCTGGCACCACCGCTCCGACGCCCTGTCCTCGGTGGGAAGTTTCGTGGGTATCCTGGGCGCCCGCCTGGGTTTTCCAATCATGGACCCTCTGGCCAGCGTCATCATCAGCTTCTTTATCCTAAAAGCAGCTTTCGATATCTTCCTGGACGCAATATCCAAAATGACCGATCATGCCTGCAGCGATCCGGTGGTCAACGCCCTCCGGAAAACCATCCTGGCCGTTCCCGGTGTGGAAGGCATCGACGTTCTTCGGACACGGGATTTCGGTTCCATGATCTACGTGGATGTGGAAATCCAGGCGGAAGGTTCTCTGACCCTGTATGAAGCCCACGATATCGCTCAGCAGGTACACGACGATATCGAACAGGATTTCCCAAATGTAAAACACTGCATGGTTCACGTGAACCCGGCATAAAAATTAAATAAGAAGGATAGCAAAAGCGGGCCGCCAATGCCGGTCCGCTTTTGCTTTATCTCAATTCAACCTTCCACTGGGCTCCCGATTTTTCTGCGCGCCCAGCGGCCTCCTCTCTTTGCTCCCCGCTCCCCGCTAGGCCTTATGCCTCCGTTTCGGGGAGCAAAATCTTCACACAACTCCCGGCC
>OLPF01000485.1_pt1 | contig 42860 bp, 49 predicted proteins | sample 1673121 | NCBI WGS metagenome assembly OLPF01 (sample SAMEA3136756, study PRJEB25190) | human gut metagenome
GGAGAATATAAGAAGGCGGTTGGTATTCTGTACGCCGTGGCTTATACAATAAAGATGAGTTATAAGGGAACTTATAAAATCGACGGTTTTTTTGAATATGTTGTACCTCCGCTTGAAGGTTTTTGGTGGCAGGAAAATGTTGAAGGCGTTGATTATTCGGATAAGAGCAGTTTTAATTGGATTAGTGTAATCAGATTGCCGGATTTTGTAAAGAAGGAGGATTTTGATTGGGCTGTTCAGGAGGCGTCGCGAAAAAAGAAGCTTGACTGCTCGCCAGCAGAATATTTAACTATAAATGAGGGCTTATGCGTACAAATTATGCACATTGGCGAATATGACAATGAACCTGCTTCCGTTGCTGTAATGGATGAATATATTTCTGCGAAAGGTTATGAAAATAATTTCAATGACAGCCGTCTTCACCATGAAATATATCTTTCTGACCCAAGGAAAACCGAGCCGGCAAGATGGAAAACAGTGATTAGACATCCAATAAAGATTAAATGAATTTAAGATACTGAAATAAGATATTTAGTTTATAAACAAGTAATGTGGTTTATGCAAAAGACAGTAACAGGTTAATTTAAGATATTTCATATTTGATTGATAAGTTTTTTAATATTAGCGTGTTTTGATAACAAATTTAATACTACTGAAAAAGGCATATATTCGCTTTAGAATATATGCTTTTTCTGAAATAATGTAAGAAAAATAAATTGAATTTATATGAATTTATAACCTTTAATTTACTTATTTACCGCTGGTTTTTAAGGTTCCACACCATATAATTAATTCTTAAATATTATCATCTTTTTATTTTAGGTATATTAGTTACTAATTTATATAAAGTATAAAAATTACATATTTTTTATATACCTTAATTTTTCGCCACAAAAAATATATGAAAATGGGATTTCCCGTGTTCCATGTGTTCCAGGTGTTGAAAATACGGAGGTTTTTGGAACAGATGAAAGAAGCGGACATTGTAAAAGCCATCATGAAGTACCTTAAGACCGTGCCGGGGTGCTTCTGCTGGAAAGAGCATGGCGGTATGTACGGGACGGCGGGCATCCCCGATATCATTGCCTGCATTAACGGTCATTTCTACGGATTCGAGGTCAAGACCGAAAGCGGCAAGCCTACGAAGCTCCAGGAAGCGACTATAAGAAAAATCCTCGCGGCCGGCGGTACTGCCCTGGTGGTACGCTCGGTGGACGAGGTGCGAACCGTGGTAAACGGCTCCCTGCGCTGATACAAAGACACATCGCTCCATTGCAGCAATGCCTATTTCCGAAAAAGGGAGGCAGACGCATATGAGCGACATCACAAATTACGAGAACCTTGCAAACGCCATCGTATTGCAGGCCGTGAAGGATTACCGCATGGCTCTGAAGAGCCTAAAGGCGAATCCGAGGAACAGGACGGCGATGGCGGACAAGGAGGGAATCGAGAGGTTCTTCCGTTCCGGGTGGTTCTCGGTATTAACGAGTGTTGACGGCGAGATGCTGATCCGCTCCCTGCAAATGGAGGTGGACGCATGACCGCAAAAGAATATCTGAACCAGGCGCGGCACCTGGACGCACTCATCAACTGCCGCCTACGTGAGATTGACTACTGGAAGGAATTATCGAGCAGCGTCTCAGGCATGAGGTTTGACGGAATGCCGCACAGTCCCAACCGTCCGACAGAGGCTCCCTTCGTCAGATGTCTTGAAAAGATAGACGAGATTCAGCGGAGCGTGGAGGAAAAGATCGCATACCTTGTACGGCTCAAGGAAGAAATCAACACGGCGATAGATAAACTGGAAAGTCGTGACGAGCAGCTGGTACTCCGTTACCGCTACCTTGACGACTGTACTTGGGAGGAGATCTCCCGGATGCTGAACGTGTCGCTGCGCACGGTGCATCGCATACACGGGTCGGCTCTTCAGAATTTTTCTGTCCCGGATTGAAAGTTGGCACGGTTTGGCACAGTATGGCACACTTGACCTATGGTATGATTACAATAGCAAAGTAGAATAAAGACGAGCCTCGGAGGAGCGATCCTTCCGGGGCTTTTCTTATGCCCGGAAAGCGAGGTGATTTGTATGCCGAGGAGACCACGGCGCGGATGCGCTTATAGCGGCTGTCCAAGGCTGGCTGTCGAGGGCGGTCAATACTGCGAGGAGCATCAGAGACTCGCCGCGCAGCAGTACAACAAACACACACGCAGTCCCGACACGAACAAGAAGTACGGCAGGGCTTGGAAGAGGATACGCGACCGCTACGCCGCCGCTCATCCCCTTTGCGAGATGTGCCTTAAGGAAGGACGGCTGACTCCCGTGGAGGAGGTACACCACATACTTCCCATCTCACAGGGCGGCGATCATCGGGAAAGTAATCTGATGAGCCTTTGTCAGTCCTGTCACACCAAGATTCATCTTGAGATGGGCGACAGGCAGATCAGAAGCTGACCGGGAGGGGCGGTCAAAATCTCTACGGGTCCTTTATGCGGACAGCGGCCTGGGGCTTCGTGTGCAAATTTTCGTATTCAAACGGGGTATTAACCCGGAGGGTACAGATCGGAGGTGAGAATGTGGCAAAAGACGGTACCAACAGGGGCGGTCCCAGACCGGGAACGGGTCCGAAAAGGAAACCGCTCGTGGACAAGATACAAGACGGCACGGCAAAGGGAACGCTGGTAATGCAGGACGATCTGCCGGAGCCTGCGGAAATCCAGGGCGAGGATGTTCCTCCCGTCAGGGATTACCTCAAGGCAAAGCAGAAAAACGGCAGCGACCTATGTGCCGAGGAGATTTTCAGAGAGACGTGGCTGTGGCTCAAGCGGCGAGGCTGTGAAATGTTAGTAAACAACCAGCTGATCGAGCAGTATGCGATGAGCGTGGCGCGGTGGATTCAATGCGAGGAAGCAATATCCGAGTTCGGCTATCTTGCCAAGCATCCCACCACGGGGAACGCCATCGCATCGCCTTATGTGTCCATGAGCCGCGATTACAAGAAACAGGTCAATGCGGACTGGTTCCAAATCTACCAGATCGTGCGCGAGAACTGCTCCGTGGAATATGACGGTTCTTCTCCGCAGGACGATCTGATGGAGCGGCTGCTCCGTGCAAGGAACAGAAAATAAAAGAAATGGAGATATGGACATGAAAACTTATAAGACAGCGGAAAGCGTGTGTGCAGGACATCCCGACAAGCTGTGCGACTTCATCGCCGACAGCGTATTGGACACCTGCCTTTACAAAGACAAGTCCTCCCGCGTGGCCTGCGAGGTCATGGCGGCGGGACGGCGCATCATCGTTGCGGGTGAGATCACCTGTGCAAAGCCCGTGGATATCCGTTACACCGTCCGCAGGGCATTGGAGAAAGCCGGGTACAATCCCTATGGATTTCTCATCTATGTGTTCATCCGCAAGCAGAGCCGTGACATCGCGGGCGGTGTGGATATGAGCATTGAAGCAAGGAACGGCGATACCTCCTGCTACGCCAACCTCGGCGCGGGAGATCAGGGTACGGTTTACGGTTACGCCACCAACGAGACGAACGAGTACATTCCCTTGCCGCTCCTTCTTTCACACAAAATATGTAAAAGACTGGACACGGTAAGACGCGACAACCTCATCCACGGCATCAAGCCGGACGGCAAGGCACAGGTCACCGTTGAGTATGAGGACGGAAAGCCCAAGCGCGTAAAGACCATAGTGGTATCCGTCCAGCACGACAAGGACAAAGACCTGGATGTGTTAAAGACCGAGATCATTGCCGAGGTGCTGCATCCCGTGTTCACGAAATTCCCGTTTGACGCTGATACCGAAATCCTCGTCAATCCCTCCGGCAGATTCGTGGAGGGCGGCCCCAGGGCAGACACGGGACTTACGGGCAGGAAGCTGATGGTTGATACCTACGGCGGACTTGGCGCTCATGGCGGCGGCACGTTCTCCGGCAAGGACCCAACTAAGGTAGACCGCTCCGGCGCGTACATGGCGAGGTGTATCGCAAAGAACATCGTGTTTGCTGAACTGGCGGACGAGTGCCAGGTCGCAATCAGCTACGCCATCGGCAAGGCTGATCCCGTGACTGTCCAAATCGATACTTTCGGAACGGGCAAGGTCAGCGATGCGGTAATTGCCAAAGCCGTGAACGATGTGTTCAATATGCGTCCGGCGGCGATCATCAACGAGTTCTGCCTTAGAAGCTGCTCCTTTGCGGAGTATTCCGCTTATGGGCATTTCGGCAACGGTTATCCCACCTGGGAGCATACCGACAAATACAGAGAATTGAGGGAGGCGGTGAAGCGATATGAAAACAACGAGTGAAATGCAGCTCGTTCCGATAACGAAGCTGGTACCGTATGTGAACAACGCACGTACCCACTCCCCGGAACAGATAAACAAGCTGCGATCCTCTCTCCGGGAATTCGGCTTCATCAATCCCGTCATCATCGACCGTGACTTTGGCGTTATCGCCGGTCACGGTCGTATTCTTGCGGCGAAGGAGGAAGGCATCACGGAAGTGCCGTGTGTCTTTGCCGACCATCTGACGGAAGCGCAGAAGAAAGCATATATCATCGCCGATAACAGAATGGCGATGGATGCAGGATGGGACGAGGAGCTTCTGCGCGTGGAGATCGAAGCTCTGCAGGCGGAGGCGTTCGACCTCTCCCTCACGGGCTTTGACGAGAAAGAACTGTCCGACCTGTTCAAGGATGACGCCGATGTACAAGAGGATGATTTCGATGTGGACGCCGAATTGGAAAAGCCCACCTTCTCCAAGAGCGGAGACGTGTGGACGCTCGGACGGCACAGGCTGGTCTGCGGTGATTCCACGAAAGCGGAAACCTTCGAGACGCTCATGCAGGGACGGAAAGCGAACCTCGTGGTGACCGATCCCCCATACAATGTGAACTACGAAGGGACTGCCGGGAAAATCAAGAATGACAACCTGGCTGACGAGAAGTTTTACCAGTTCCTCTTCGATGCCTTTTCCAATATTGAAAAGGTCATGGCGGACGATGCGTCCATCTATGTGTTCCACGCGGACACCGAAGGGCTGAATTTCCGCAAGGCGTTCTCGGATGCGGGATTCTATCTCTCCGGCTGCTGTATCTGGAAGAAGCCGAGCCTGGTGCTTGGGCGTTCGCCATATCAATGGCAGCACGAGCCGTGTCTCTACGGCTGGAAGAAAAACGGAAAGCACCAATGGTACGCAGACCGCAAGCAGACCACGATATGGGAGTTCGAGAAGACCAAGAAGAACACGGATCATCCGACTATGAAGCCGATACCGCTTTTGGCATATCCGATACAGAATTCTTCCATGAGCAACACGCTCATCCTCGATCCGTTCGGCGGCAGCGGCAGTACGCTCATCGCCTGTGAGCAGACCGACAGAAGCTGTTACACCATTGAACTGGATGAGAAATACTGCGATGTCATCGTGAAGCGGTACATCGAGCAGGCCGGTTCCTCTGACGGCGTTTCCGTGGAGAGGGACGGCAGGACATACACCTTCGCGGAACTGGAGGTGCAGGATGAATAAACTGACGCTCGGCAGCCTGTTTGACGGCTCCGGCGGTTTTCCTTTGGGCGGCTTGATTTCCGGCATCGCTCCCGTGTGGGCATCGGAGATCGAGCCGTTTCCTATTCGGGTGACTACCAAGCGGCTGCCTTTTATGAAACACTACGGCGATGTTTCCAGGATGGACGGCGGGAACATCGAGCCTGTGGATATCATCACTTTCGGTTCGCCTTGCCAGGATATGAGCATTGCGGGCAAGCGTGAAGGTCTGGACGGAAACCGCTCCGGGCTTTTTTATGAAGCCGTCCGAATCATCAAGGAAATGAGGTGTGCCACCAATGGCAAATATCCAAGATACATCGTGTGGGAGAACGTCCCTGGGGCATTCTCCTCAAACAAGGGTGAGGACTTCCGGTGCGTCCTCGAAAGCGTCTGCCGCATCGCAGACGAAACCGTATCTGTTCCTTCGGTTAAGAAGTGGCAGTCAGCCGGATGCATCGTGGGAGACGGTTTCTCCGTTGCCTGGAGAGTCCTTGACGCTCAGTATTGGGGAGTTCCCCAGAGAAGAAAACGCATCTACCTTGTCGCAGATTTTGCAGGCGGGAGTGCCGGAAAAATACTATTTGAGTCAGAAGGCCTGTCTGGGTATTCTGCGGAGAGCTTCCGCTCGTGGCAAGGAGCTGCCGCTGATGCTGGCGAGGGCTTTGGAGAGACAGGCACTTTCTGCCTGAACGACCAGGGCGGGCAGCGGATGGACTTGACCGAGGATGTGACGAACACGCTCCGTGCGGAAAGCCACCATCCTCCGTTGGTATTCGAGAACCATTCGCAGGATTCCAGGTACACGGGACCGCTCGATGTGGCGCAGACCGTCCTTTCCACCTTCGGAACAGGCGGCAACAACCAGCCATTCGTAGTGGAGACGCCGAAGACACTCAAGATACGCTCCGGCTGTGAGGGCGGTGGCAAGGGTGCGCTGATCCAGGATGATAAGTCAGCCACGCTCGGCTGCAATAACGACCAGACGCTTTTCGTTCCGACCGCTTTCGGTATCTGCTCCAAGGAGAGCAACGCCATGAAGTCGGATAATCCGCACAGCGGTTTTTATAAAGCCGATACCTCGCGGACGCTTGACGGGAACGGCGGCAATCCCTCCTGCAACCAGGGCGGCATGGCTGTGGTGGCTCTTGAGGGCAACGGCGCAAGACCGTCCCATAAGGGCAGCGGATACTCCGAAGACAATGTCAGCTTCACGCTGAACGCTACGGAACAGCACGGAGTGGCCTACGGCATCGACCGGGCTACCTATAACATGGGACGGAACGCACAGTTCGGTATCGCGGTCGAGGAGGAAGTGGAGCCTACGATGGTAGCGAAGGGACCGGGCGCGGTGGCGCATCCCGTTTATACCACGAGCAAGAATTCCTACCACACGGAAGCGGAGGAGGATGTGGCGAACACGCTGGTCGCAACGGACTACAAGGACCCGCCGACCATCTCCGAAGAACCGTACTACATCGTCAGAAGGCTCACGCCGACCGAGTGCGCAAGGCTGCAGGGCTTTCCCGACTGGTGGTGCGATGATCTTGGCACGGAAAAGCCATCCGATGAGGAACTGTACTATTGGTACAAGGTATTCGAGACATGGCGGCTGGCTACCGCTCCTGACAGCAAGCCCAAGTCATCAAAACAGATAAAGAAGTGGCTTGCCGATCCGTATTCCGATTCTGCGGAGTATAAGATGTGGGGCAACGGCGTGGCTCTGCCTTGCGTGGTTTTCGTGCTTTCGGGCATTGTGTATTACTCACAGTTTAAGGGCTGATAGTCGGGTGGTTATTCTACATCGGAAAATCCCGTTATTCGCTTGCTATTTCGGGGCTTTAGAGTGATGTATATACATGCCGAAAGGCACAGAAAACAAGCGAAAACGGAGGTAAAAACAATGCAGGTAAAGTACAACGTAACAGGCGCAAAGCGCAAGGAACTGGTCAAGGTCATCTCCGACACCACGGGAGCAAAGGCAGAATACAAATTCATGCCGACCTGCAACTACGAGATCGACTACTTCACGGTCACCAAGGACGGGACGCTCCTCTTCGATGACAGAGCCGACAGCGAGGAGGTCGAGCAGGTGCTTGAGGCCATCGCCGCCGCAGGCTTTGAATGTGAGCCACAGGACGGTTTCGAGGAAGAATCCGAAGAACCGGCTGAAACCGCAACACAGGCCGCCGCAGACGGGCTTACGGTCGAGATGCCGAGGAGCTTCTTTACGGATGGCGCACTCGACAATCTGAAACGGATTGTGGAAAGCAAGGCTGCGCTCATACAGAAAGCGGTCGGCGCAGATGCCCTTCCGATTGAGGTGACGGACGAGAAGGTTTCCTTCCCCTGGTTCACCGAGGTCGATGCGGACACGGTACACGCCTACACCACTTTCATCGGCAAACTCTCCGAGATGGCGAAGAACGCCACGAGGGTAACGGCAACCGAAAAGGCGGTCGACAACGAGAAATACGCATTCCGCTGCTTTCTCCTCCGCCTCGGATTCATCGGAGCGGACTACAAGACCGACAGAAAAATCCTGCTGAAGAACCTCACAGGCTCCTCGGCTTTCAAGAACGGAGGTGCCGAGCATGAGATTTCCGAATAAGGAAACGGTCGACCGCATCCGTAGGGAGTATCCGGTAGGCACACGGGTGGTGCTTGTCAGGATGGAGGATGTTCAGGCTCCTCCTGCTGGAACGAAAGGAACCGTCCTCGGCGTGGACGATACCGGTTCCCTTCTAATGAGGTGGGACACGGGCAGCGGTTTGAACGTGGTTTACGGCGAGGATATCGTCCGAAAAACGACGGGCTGATCTACACAATTCGAGCCGAAATATAAGGCTGATATTCGTGTACATTATGGCGAGAAATAACTTGATATAAGTGTGCTTCAGAGTGATATATAGACACACCGAAGGGAACGAAACCCTCGGAAAATAAGGGATTTTCAAGGAGGCACACACCATGAACGCAAGGACAGAGAGACAGATTACCGAGATGAAGAACCAGACCATCGGGGTCGAGGTCGAGATGAACAGCATCAAGAGGAGTAAGGCAGCGAAAGTTGCCGCCGACTTCTTCGGAACCGGCAGGTACGAGAACACGGCAGGCCGCAACGGTTACTACACCTGGTCGGCTTGGGACGCGGACGGAAGGGAGTGGAAATTCCAGAGGGATGTTTCCATCAGCGGCCCGGATGATGAGAAATGCGAACTGGTCACGCCGATCCTTCACTACAGCGACATCGAAACCCTGCAGGAGCTTTGCAGACAGCTTAGGCACAACGGCGCAAAGAGCGATGCAAGCCGGGGATGCGGAGTTCACATCCACATCGGAGCAAACGGCCACACGCCGCAGACGCTCCGCAACCTCGCAAACATCATGGCAAGCCATGAGAGCCTGATCGCCGAGGCTTTGAAGCTCGACCGCTACCGCATGGACAGGTACTGCCGAACGGTTGACCCGAACTTCCTTAAGAAGGTCAACGCACGAAAGCCCAAGACGATGGCGGCACTTGCGGACATCTGGTACGGATCACAGAACGCCGACTACGGCAGGAGCCAACACTATAACGACAGCCGCTACCATATGCTCAACTACCATGCGACCTTCACGAAGGGTACCATCGAGTTCAGGCTCTTCCAGTTCGATGAGCCGACAGCGGAGCGCAAGGGCGGCATCCACGCAGGACAGCTGAAAAGCTACATTCAGCTTTGCCTTGCACTCAGCCAGATGGCAAAGGACGTGAGAACGGCAAGCCCGAAACCGCAGCAGAACGAGAATCCGAAATACGCCATGAGGACTTGGCTTCTCCGACTCGGATTCATCGGAGAGGAATTTGCAACGGCGAGGGATTTTCTTACCCGTAACCTTTCCGGGGACACGGCATTCAGGCACGGCAGAGCCGCCGCTTGAAGGACGCAGCCAAGAGGCACATCTTAACCCGCCACGGCGGGCTTAAGGTGGTAGAAGGACATTTCCTTCGGAAAGGACGGTAAAAATTATGGCAAAGAGATACTACATCGCTTACGGCAGCAACCTCAATGTGCCGCAGATGCGGATGCGCTGCCCGCACGCCACGATCCTCGGCACGGCGAACCTTACGGGCTGGGAGCTGCTTTTCAAAGGGAGCAAGACAGGCTCCTACCTCACAATTGAGGAGTGCGAGGGCGGCACGGTTCCCGTGGTGATCTGGGAAGTGACGGAATTGGATGAGACGGCGCTTGACCGCTACGAGGGATTCCCTACCTTCTACTACAAAAAGGACATCAAGCTGAAGTACAAGGGCATCCGAACGGGAAAGCACAGGTCGGTGACGGCGTTCGCCTATATCATGCACGAGGACAGGCCGATCGGCGTTCCGAGCAATTTCTACATGAGGACTTGCCTTGAGGGATACGACACCTTTTACTTCGACAAAAACATCCTGATCGATGCCTACGATAAATGCAGGGAGGTATGCGGCTATGAAGGATAACGTGATGAGGATGGCGGTCTGCCCGCTGTGCGGAAAGACCTACCACGGCGTTCCGGCGCTTTCGAGGATGGACAATAAAACGCTCATCTGCCCGGACTGCGGTACGAGACAGGCGCTCCAGTCCATTGGTGTGGATGCCGAGGAACAGGAGCAGATCATCGAGACAATCCACCGTCACACGCAGGAATAAAATACACAATCCCCGTGCCGGATATCTGGTACATATATTTCCCGGAAATGACTTGATAATATGTGCCTTCAGAGTGATATATGTACATACCGAAAGGGAAAACAAAGCAATCGGAGGACACGAAAATGACGATCAACGAAGCAATGAGAAAATACAGACTGCCGAATCCCACCACGCCGGAGGATTTGGAATGCCGCTGGAGCAAGCTGCTGACCTTTGGAGACAAGGTGGTCATCGCGGGATACTACTACAACGGGCAGAATAAGCCCTGCTACTTCGGAGCAACCTACGAGTTCCTTGACGATGACCATACCTGCGAAGGAACAATCGGACTGAGGGCGGCAAGCGAGGTCGAGTTCGAGGATGACGGCCACGCAATCGCCTGGGCGATGCAGCAGTAAGACACAGCGAAAAGAATAACCAAAGGGACGAGCCGGAAGGCTCTGTCTCTCGTACAGATAGATTTGAGGAAGGCTTGCCGAACGGCAGGTCATTTTTTATGCCATTCGGGAGGTGGTGCAAATGCGAAAACTGAAGAAATACAAGCCCACCAAGTTCATGGCGAAGACCTCTCGCTATGACAAGGACGCCGCCGACTACGCCGTCATGTTCATCGAGTCGCTCTGCCATACGAAAGGCACATGGGCGGGTAAGCCCTTTGAACTGATCGACTGGCAGGAGCAGATCATCCGCGACCTGTTCGGCATTTTGAAGCCCAACGGCTATCGGCAGTTCAACACGGCATACATAGAGATTCCGAAGAAACAGGGCAAGAGCGAGCTTGCGGCGGCCGTGGCGCTCCTTCTTCTTTGCGGTGACGGCGAGGAACGCGCCGAGGTGTACGGATGCGCGGCAGACCGCAACCAGGCGAAGATCGTGTTTGATGTGGCCGTGGATATGGTGCGGTTCTGTCCGGCTCTCTCCAAGCGAGTAAAGATACTGGAATCGCAGAAGAAACTCGTGTATAAGCCGACCAATTCCTCCTACCAGGTGCTTTCGGCGGACGTGGCGAACAAGCACGGCTTTAATACACACGGAGTCATTTTCGATGAGCTTCACACGCAGCCTAACAGAAAGCTGTTTGACGTCATGCTCCAGGGCTCCGGCGATGCAAGGATGCAGCCGCTGTATTTCCTTATTACCACGGCGGGCAACGACACGAATTCCATCTGCTATGAGGTTCATCAGAAAGCCCTGGATATTCAGGCAGGACGGAAGGTCGATCCGACTTTCTATTCCGTTATCTACGGCGCGGCGGAGGACGAGGACTGGACGGACCCGGAGGTATGGAAGAAAGCCAATCCCTCACTCGGCATCACGGTCGGCATCGACAAGGTGAAGACGGCGTGTGCATCCGCACAACAGAATCCCGGCGAGGAGAACGCCTTCCGACAGCTGCGCCTTAACCAATGGGTGAAGCAGTCGGTCAGATGGATGCCTATGGACAAGTGGGATGCCTGTGCGTTTCCCGTTTCCGAGGACGATCTGGAAGGACGAATCTGCTACGGCGGTCTTGACCTTTCAAGCACCACGGATATCACGGCGTTCGTGTTGGTGTTCCCTCCGCAGGACGAGGAGGACAAATACAATATCCTGCCGTACTTTTGGGTGCCGGAGGACACGCTCGACCTTCGTGTGAAACGCGACCATGTTCCCTATGACCTTTGGGAGCGTCAGGGCTTGCTCATGACCACGGAGGGCAACGTGGTTCATTACGGATACATCGAGAAGTTCATCGAACGGCTCGGAGAGCGGTTCAATATCCGCGAGATCGCTTTTGACCGTTGGGGAGCCGTGCAGATGGTACAGAACCTTGAGGGCATGGGTTTCACGGTCGTGCCGTTCGGACAAGGCTTCAAGGATATGAGTCCGCCTACCAAGGAACTGATGAAGCTGACCTTGGAGGAGAAGATCGCTCACGGCGGACATCCCGTTTTGAGATGGATGATGGACAACATTTATATCCGCACCGATCCCGCTGGGAACATTAAGGCGGACAAGGAAAAATCGACAGAAAAGATCGATGGCGCGATAGCGACCATCATGGGGCTTGACCGTGCCATCCGTTGCGGGAACGACACGGGCGAAAGCGTATACGACACCAGGGGACTCCTGGTGTTTTAGGAAGGAGCGTGATGTGAAATGAGTATATTTTCGGGACTTTTTAAGTCAAGGGACAAGCCTGTGAACAGGACTCCCGGCAGCAGCTACGCTTTTTACCTCGGCGGCTCTTCCTCCGGCAAACTGGTGACGGAGCGGAGTGCGATGCAGATGACGGCGGTGTATGCCTGTGTGCGAATTCTGTCAGAAGCCATCGCAGGACTGCCGCTCCATATGTACCGCTATAAGGAGGACGGCGGCAAGGAAAAAGCTATCGACCATCCATTATACCTTCTGCTCCATGACGAGCCGAATCCGGAGATGAGTTCATTCGTGTTCAGGGAAACGCTGATGACTCATCTTTTGTTGTGGGGAAACGCATATGCGCAGGTCATCCGCAACGGAAAAGGACAGGTCGTGGCTCTGTATCCACTGATGCCGAATAAGATGAGCGTCAACCGGGATACGAACGGTCAGCTTTATTACCAGTACCAGCGTTCTTCCGATGAAGCGAAGACCATGAAGGGCGATACGGTCATATTAAGTCCGTCTGATGTGCTGCACATCCCCGGACTCGGTTTTGACGGACTTGTGGGCTACTCGCCGATTGCGATGGCCAAGAACGCCATAGGGCTTGCGATTGCAACCGAGGAATACGGCAGTAAATTCTTCGCTAACGGTGCTGCTCCGAGTGGCGTTTTGGAGCATCCGGGAACGATCAAGGACCCAAGCAAGGTGCGGGAAAGCTGGCAGCAGACCTTTGGCGGTTCGGCGAACAGCAACAAGATAGCGGTGCTGGAAGAGGGCATGAAATACACGCCCATCTCCATCTCGCCGGAACAGGCGCAGTTCCTTGAAACACGCAAGTTCCAGATAAACGAGATAGCGAGGATTTTCCGCGTACCTCCGCATATGGTAGGCGATTTGGAAAAGAGCAGCTTCTCCAACATCGAGCAGCAGAGCCTTGAGTTCGTAAAGTACACGCTCGATCCCTGGGTAATCAGATGGGAGCAGTCGATACAAAGGACGCTTCTTGCTCCCGAAGAGAAAAAGACATACTTCGTGAAATTCAATGTGGAGGGTCTGCTCCGAGGGGACTATGCCAGCCGCATGAACGGCTATGCCACGGCAAGGCAGAACGGATGGATGTCGGCGAACGATATCCGGGAACTGGAGAACCTCGACCGCATCCCTTCAGAGGACGGCGGCGATCTCTACCTCATAAACGGCAATATGCTCCCGCTGTCACAGGCGGGCGCTTTTGCAGATACAGAAAACAACGGAAAGGAGGACGAATCCGATGAAGAACAGGAAGTTCTGGAATTGGAAAAATCAGACGGACGAAGAACCATCCGCAGAGAGAGTTCTTGAACTGTACGGCACGATTGCCGAAGAAAGCTGGTTCGATGACGATATCACGCCGGCAATGTTCAAGGAGGAGCTTTTCGCAGGCAGCGGTCCCATTACCATCTGGATCAACTCGCCCGGCGGCGACGTGTTCGCGGCAGCGCAAATCTACAATATGCTGATGGACTATCCGCATGACGTTACCGTGAAGATCGATGCCCTTGCTGCATCAGCGGCAAGCGTTATCGCCATGGCAGGCACGAAGGTGCTGATGAGTCCGGTGGCGATGATCATGGTGCATAATCCCGCCACCATTGCAATCGGTGACAGCGATGAGATGCAGAAAGCAATCGATATGCTCTCCGAGGTCAAGGAAAGCATCATGAATGCCTACGAGATCAAGACCGGGATGTCACGCCACAAGATTTCGCAGCTTATGGACGCAGAGACCTGGATGAACGCAAAGGAAGCCGTGAAGCTCGGTTTTGCCGATGAGATTCTCTTTGCCGGAAAGACGGAAGATGAACTTTCCGATGATGGCACAGAGATGCTCTTTTCACGCAAAGCGGTGACGGACTCACTGCTTTCAAAGCTGATTCCGAAACGCTCGGAAAATCCGAAAAACACAGTCAAAGTAACCGACCTTGAGAAGCGGCTTTCGCTTCTCTCACACTAATTTTATGGAGGTATTTATCATGACCAGAATTATGGAACTTATGGAAAGACGCGCAAAGGCATGGGAGGCTGCGAAGAACTTCCTTGACTCCCATTCCGACAAGGGTGGAAATGTGTCCGCAGAGGATGCTGCAACCTATGACAAGATGGAAAAAGAGGTCACTGACCTCACACACGACATCGAGAGGCTTCAGCGCCAGGAGGAGATCGAGAAGATGATGAACGCTCCGACTTCCTCTCCGCTGACTACAAAGCCCGGTGCCGCCGAGGACAAGGAAGAAAAGACCGGCAGAGCGTCAGCTGCGTACAAGAAGGCGTTCTGGGACAACATCCGTCATCCCGGCAATCCCGCTGTCCGTAATGTGCTTGAGGAAGGCACCGATGCCAACGGCGGCTATCTTGTCCCTATTGAGTTCGAGCATACCCTTGTTCAGGCGCTCAACGAGAACAACATCATGCGCACCATCGGCTGCAAGATCATCACTACGCAGAATGAGCGCAAGATTCCCGTGGCAAATGGTCACACCCAGGCGGCATGGACAGCGGAAAACGGTGCTTATACCGAGAGCAATCCCACCTTCGGACAGACCAGCATTGATGCTTTCAAGCTGACTGACCTCATCAAGGTATCAGACGAACTGCTTTCCGACAGTTTCTTCGATATCGAAGGCTACATCTCCGAAGAGTTCGGACGTGCATTCGGTGAAGCCGAGGAGGATGCTTTCATCAACGGTGCGATCCAGACCGGGCAGACGGTAATTGACAGACCTACGGGCCTTATGATTCCCGCAGCCGCAGGCGGCGCTCCTTCCGGCGTAACCACTGCTGCAAACAACAAGATCGATGCAGACGAACTGATCAGCCTTGTATATTCCCTGAAGGCTCCTTACAGAAGCAAGGCAAAGTTCCTCATGAACGATGCCACTGTCGCATATATCAGGAAACTCAAGGATGGCAACGGTGTGTATATGTGGCAGCCTGCCCTTACCGCCGGGGAGCCTGACAGACTGCTCGGTTATCCGCTCTACACCTCTCCTAAGGTACCTGTTATGGCGGCGGGTGCAAGAACTATCGCATTCGGCGATTTCTCCTGCTACTGGATCGCTGACAGAGCCGGACGCAGCATGAAGCGCCTGAACGAACTTTACGCTACCAACGGTCAGGTCGGCTTTACCTGCACTGAGCGTGTGGACGGCAAGCTCATCCTTACCGAAGGTATCAAGATTCTTGATATGCACGCCTGATAAGGAGGGACAGCTATGAGTTATAACGCAAAGAACTATACCGAACAGGGCGGCGATGTGACGCACATCGGCGGCAAGCTGATCATCGAGGAAGGAGCCTCCGTGGAGGGGCTCCTTTCCACTCCTGCGGAGAACCAGGCAGACAGCGAAGCTGCTACTGTCGCTGCTTTGAAGGAGGATTTTAACGGTCTGCTTTCAAAACTGAAGGCCGCAGGGATTATGGCTGCGGACGAGTCGGACTAAGGAAAGGAGGCGGCGGTAATGGATACTCTGCTTGAGAAAGTAAAAGCCAACCTGATACTGGAGCATTCGGCGGATGATGAACTGCTCTCGCAGTACATTACCGCCGCCGTTTCCTATGCGGAGAGCTACCAGCATATCGCGGAGGGCTATTATTCCGAAAACGCCATGCCCGCGACCACGGAGCAGGCGATCATCATGCTGGCAAGCCACTTCTATGAGTCAAGGGATGGTTCCACGGGCGGCTTCTTCGCTGACAACACAAACGCGGCGCAGCAGGTATGGAACACGGTCAACCTCCTCCTTCGGCTCGACCGGGATTGGAAGGTGTGACTATGAGTTTCGGAAAGATGAACACCTTCATCACCATCGTGGAGAAACAGCACACCACGGACGGTGAGGGCTTTAAGACGGAAACGGATGTGACCGTTGCAGAGGTATGCGCTTACCGGGAAGGTCGGCACGGCAGCGAGAAGTGGGCGAACATGGCTCAGTTCTCGACCGCCACCGACCTTTTCCGTTTCCGCGTGATACCTGGCGTTACGGTCACCACGGAAATGAAGATACTCTGCGACGGGCATACATTCGAGATTTTCTCGGTGGAGGATGTGAAAGGCAGGGGTATGTACCTTGAGGTGCTGGTGCAGGAGGTGAAACAAAGTGGCTAAAGCGACATTCAAGATGCCGGAGGAGTTCCTCATGAAGGTATCCAAACTGGCGGACAGGACGGACGAGATCCTTCCGAAGGTGCTGGAAGCGGGCGCAGAGGTCGTTGAGGGCAAGGTGCGCTCCAACCTGGCGTCCGTTATCGGCAAAGGCACGAAGGAGCCGTCACGCTCCACGGGACAACTTTTGTCCGCTCTCGGCACTTCGCCTGCCCTGCAGGATAAGAACGGCGATTTCAATGTGAAGGTCGGCTTTGCTGAACCGAGGTCTGACGGCGAGAGCAACGCAAAGATAGCGACCATACTCGAATACGGCAAAAGCGGACAGCCTGCAAGGCCGTTCTTAAAGCCTGCAAAATCTTCATCGAAGAACGCCTGCATCGAAGCGATGAAGGCAAAACTGGAATCGGAGGTGAACGGGATATGAGCCTGTTATCGGAAATAAAGACCGTGGTCACGGACTGCGGTCTGCCTGTGGAGACGGGCGTATTCTCGGATGAGCCGCTGGATGAATATGTGGTGGTGACTCCGCTTGCGGACACCTACGAGCTTCATGCGGACGATGCTCCCGGATACGAGACGCAGGAGGCAAGGATCTCCCTGTTCTCCAAGGGTAATTATATGCAGCGGAAGAAGCGGCTCTGCAAGGCTCTTCTTACCGCTGATTTTGTTATCACGGAAAGACGGTACATAGGACATGAGGACGATACCGGCTTTCACCACTACGCCATTGACGTGGCAAAACTTTATGAAACGGAGGATTGAACATTATGGCAACAATCGGTCTTGATAAACTTTTCTATTCCAAGATCACGGAGGACGCAAACGGCAATGAGACCTATGCGACTCCCGTGTCACTCGCCAAGGCAATGACAGCGGAACTGTCCGTGGAGCTTGCGGAGGCTACTCTTTACGCCGATGACGGCGCTGCGGAGGTCGTGAAGGAGTTCCAGAGTGGGACGCTCTCCCTCGGCGTGGACAACATCGGGCTTTCCGTGGCAGCTGACCTTACGGGCGCGACCGTGGATGATAACGGCGTACTTGTATCTGCATCCGAGGACGGCGGCGATCCCGTGGCTATCGGTTTTCGTGCGAAGAAAGCAAACGGCAAGTACAGATATTTCTGGCTCTACCGCGTCATTTTCGGCATCCCTGCCACCAACCTTACCACCAAGGGCGAGAGCATCGAGTTTTCCACGCCTACCATCGAGGGTACTGTCTACCGTAGGAACAAGGTTGACGCGCAGGGCAACCATCCCTGGAAAGCGGAGGTGTCCGAGGACGATACGGGCGTGGCCGCCGAAACGATCACGGGCTGGTACACGAATGTTTATGAACCGACCTTTGAGGGCGAGGGTTAAGGAGGCAACGCATTATGGATGAAAGAAGCGCAATCGTAAAAATCGGCGGTCAGGAGTATGAGATGCTCCTCACCACCAGGGCAACAAAGGAGATCGCTGGACGCTACGGCGGTCTTGAGAACCTGGGCGATAAGCTGATGAAGTCGGAGAACTTCGAGATGGCTCTCGATGAGATCGTGTGGCTCATCACGCTGCTCTGCAACCAGACCATCCTTGTGCATAACCTTAAGCATCCCGATGAGAAAAAGCCGGAACTGACCACGGAGGAGGTCGAGCTTCTCACCTCGCCGATGGAACTGACGGACTACAAGGACGCCATCATGGAGGCTATGTACAGAGGAACGAAACGCAATATCGAAAGCGAGAACGACTCAAAAAACGCACAGGTCGGGTAAGTGACGAGGAGTTATTTACCCGACTTTTATATTACGGTATCAGCCAGCTTCATCTTACGCAGGATGAGTTCTGGCTGATGCCGTTCGGTCTGTTTATGGATTTATGGGAATGCCATAAGCAGTACAACGGCATATCAAAACCGAAACAGAATCTCACGATTGACGATGTTATTCCCTACGGAATCTGACGGGAAGGAGGTAAAGACGCATGGCTGACAATTTCGGTCTGAAGATCGGTGTCGAGGGCGAGAAGGAATTCAAGAAAGCCCTGTCCGATATCAACCAGTCGTTCAAGGTACTCGGCTCGGAAATGAAGCTGGTATCCTCGCAGTTCGACAAAAACGATAAATCCGTGCAGGCACTCTCTTCCCGCAATCAGGTGCTGAACAAGGAGATCGATGCACAGAAACAAAAAATCGAGACATTAAAAGCAGCGCTCGACAACGCTGCCACATCTTTCGGCGAGAACGACAAACGTACACAGAACTGGCAGATTCAGCTGAACAACGCAGAAGCCGCTCTGAATGACATGGAGCGCGAACTGGAGGACAACAATAAGGCTCTCGAAGAAGCCGAGAACGGTTTTGACGATGCCGGTGACGAGGCGGAGGAGTTTGGCAAAGAAGTCGATGAAGCCGGGGATCAGAGCGAGGACGCAGGCAGTAAATTCTCCAAACTTGGAGAAATCGCTAAAACGGTCGGCAAGGCTATGGCCGCCGCTGTTGCCGCCATCGGTGCGGCTGCGGTCGCTGCCGGGAAAAAGCTGTGGGACATGGCGAACGATGTAGCCGAAGCCGGGGACGAGATCGACAAGATGTCGCAGAAGATCGGCATCAGCGCAGAATCCTACCAGGAATGGGACTATGTGTTCCAGAGATGCGGCACGGACGTCAACAACCTCCAGGCAGGTATGAAAACGCTCTCCGGCGTTATCGCGGATGCGGGCAACGGCTCCTCCTCCGCTGCGGAAAAGCTGGCGGCGGTCGGTCTTTCAATTGACGATCTGAACGGCAAGAGCCAGGACGAGCAGCTTTCCATCGTTATAGCCGCCTTGCAGGACATGGAGGCGGGTGCGGAAAGAACCTCTGCGGCTACTGACCTTCTCGGACGCTCCGCCACGGATATGGCGGCAGTCCTCAACATGACCGCCGAGGAGACGGAAGCCTTAAAGCAGGAAGCGCAGGACTACGGCATGGTAATGAGCAACGAAGCCGTGGCAGCCTCCGCCGCTTTCGAGGACAGCCTTACAAAACTGCAGGGAACGCTGGGCGGTCTTAAGAACCGCATGGTCGGTGAACTGCTCCCCGGCATCACGCAGATCATGGACGGTCTTTCCGACCTTGTTGCGGGAAACGAGCAAGCCGGAGAAGAAATCAAGAACGGCGTCACGAGTGTGATTGAGACCGTAAGCAGTATGATACCGCAGGCGGTTTCCCTTATCTCTACCATTGCGGCGGCGATACTTGAAAGCGCACCATCCATCATTTCCGCTCTTGCGGAGGGCATCATCGGAGCGATCCCTACGCTCGTGCCTGTCGTTTTGCAGGTCATCACGGAACTTGTCGGCGCTCTTGTGACGCTCCTTCCGCAGATCGTGGACGCGGGTATGCAGATCATCGTGTCGCTCATCCAGGGCATCGCCCAGGCCGTGCCGACACTCATTCCGCAGATGGTTCTTGTGGTGACGCAGATCGTACAGACGCTCATTGAAAATCTGCCGATGGTGCTTGACGCAGCCCTTCAGCTGATAACGGGACTGGCGCAGGGACTCCTTGACGCGATCCCCGTCCTCGTGGCTGCTCTGCCGGATATCATCACGGCTATCGTGGAGTTCATCATCGGGGCTATCCCACAGATCATTGATGCCGGGATACAGCTTCTTACTTCGCTGATTACGGCTCTGCCGCAGATCATTCAGGCTATCGTGGCGGCGATACCGCAGATCATTGACGGAATTTTGAACGCCATCCTCGGCAGCATCCCGCAGCTGATTGACGCAGGCGTCCGGCTGCTTGTCGCTCTGATAGAGAACCTGCCGACCATTATCACCACGATTGTGAACGCCATTCCGCAGATCATCACATCGATAGTGAACGCTCTTATCGGGAACATCGACAAGATCATTATGGCGGGCGTTCAGCTGTTCGTTGCTCTGATAAAGAACCTGCCGCAGATCATCGTGGCAATCGTGAAAGCCGTGCCGCAGATCATCACTTCCATCGTGAAGGGCTTTGCGGGCGGTGTGTCGCAGATGGCGCAGGTCGGATTGAACCTTATCAAGGGTATCTGGAACGGCATCGGTGACGCCGCGTCCTGGCTGTGGAGCAAGGTCAGCGGTTTCTGCTCGAACCTCCTAAGTAAGATCAAGGGCTTCTTCGGAATATCCTCGCCGTCTAAGGAAATGGCGTGGGTCGGCGATATGCTCACAGCGGGTCTTGCCGGCGGTATCGATGATTCGGCGAAGGTCGCTATCAATGCTGCGCAGGATTTGAACAAGGGCATCATGGATGTGATGGGCGGGCTGGCGGACGATATGCAGTCTGCCGTTCCGAGCAATTTCAACCTGGATGCGGACGCTACGGTGCGCTCCGTGGCAAGCGGTGTGTCCGGCGCAAACGGCGGCGGTTCCTACGGTTCGCTCGTGTCGGTCGGTCAGATGATCGTCCGCAGCGAGGACGATATCCGCAGGATTTCACAGGAACTTTACAACCTGATACAGACAGGCTCCCGTGCACAGGGACGCTTTTCAACGGCTTAAGGAGGTGGGCTGAATGGGCTTTACATACAACGATACGGCGTCTGCCGATATGGGGCTGAAAGCACGGCTCACCTCCTGGCAGGTGTGCGGAGGACTACGCAACTATACCGCGTCCATTCCGGGCAAAAGCGGCGTGGCGGACTTCGGAGCGGATTTCGACTACAGAGAAATCAATGTCTCCTGCAGTATTGCTCCGAAGAGGAATTTTACATCCCTTGTTTCATTGCTGGATGATATATCGCTCTGGCTCGATCCAACGGACGGACTGAAACAGCTTGTGTTTGATGATGTACCGGACAGGTACTTTATGGCGAGACTCTACGAAAAGGTGGACTGTGAAAGGCTGCTCGTCCGCTCGGCTGGCAGCTTCGATTTGAAATTTTTCTGTCCCGATCCGTTCGCCTATGCTGTGGATGACGAGGAGTTCACCATATCATCCACAGGGTCGCATACGGTCAGACGGACGAAAGGAAATATTGAATCGCATCCCGTTTACCGCATCAAGGGCGTTATCACTTCCGGCGTGAGCAATTACATCACCATTACCACTAACGGTTCGGAACTGAAAATCGTAAACGCAACGCTCACTTCTTCCGAAACGCTGGTGGTCGATACGGACATGATGACCGCCTGGGTGGAGGACGCCAACGGCAATGTGCTGCGGAACGGGCTGCCGTATCTTTCGGAACTGAACTTTCCGACACTATCTGTCGGCAGCAACACAATCGCTGTGGCGGCGAATAACGCCACATTTACGAGCCTTGAGATACAGGCAAGGAGCAGATGGAGGTGACGGCAGATGTCCTTAAAAACGATACTGAACAAGCAGACAGACTTCACAGGAGAGTTTCCTGTCGAGTATGCCAAGGGAGGCCTGTGGCGCTTCAATGAGGATGCTCCGTCCGGAGAGTATTATCTTTCCGACTCATCCGGGAACGGCAGGGATGCCTACATTAACAACTGGAGCGGAACGACCGCATCGCTTACTGATGGCATTTTCGGCTCGTATTTCCGCATGAACATCAACAATCCGTCCACGGAAAAGACATACCTTAAGGTCGAGAATGACGGCACGATGTTTTCCGACCTTGGGGAGCGTATCATCGTGGGCGGCTGGATGCGGCCTACCACCTATTCCGTGGGCAACACATACACGCCGATTTTATCCACCAGAGGAGGAACAGGCAATCCGATCTTTTACCTGTCGCTCATCCGCGGTAAGCCGAGAATGATGCTCTACAATTCCTCCGGCTCTTTGATACTGGATACCTCGGTCACGCCGTCCTTTTCTTTGGAGAATGCCAGGTGGTACTTCATTGCGGCAGTAATCGAGCTAACGAACAAGAAAGCCTGGTATGTGGTCGGCGATAAGGAAAGCGGTACAGTGTGGAAATCCTCCGCGCTGACCTTTACAGGAGAACTGAACCGCTCCTGTACGGCTGACCTTATCTGGGGAATGCTGAACAGTTCCTATTGGTACGCAGGCGGCTTTGACGATTGGTTCCTGGACTGTGATTCGGAACTGACCGCCGACGATCTCGTGGACTATTTCCGCTCCGCTGTCATGGCAAATGCCGGAGATACCACAAGCGATGTGGACGGTCTTACGGAAGAAAACGCCGTTATTTTAAGAGCGTCCTCCGGCGTGTATCCGACCGAGGGTGTTCTCACCACGGCGGCTGCGGAGTGCAACCTGTCCGGCACAGGGCGTGTGTCCGTAACGAGCGAGTATGTCTCCGGCACGACCGCTGTCTCCCTTGTTGAGACTTCCACAAGCGATGACCTCATCACCTGGAGCGATTGGGTGGCTGTCCCTGCGGACGGTAAGCTGCAATCTCCCAACAGGGAGTACATTCGTTTTCGGGTGACGCTGACCACGAATGATACAAGTATGACGCCGAAGGTGGTGGATATCCGGCTTTACGATATCCCTCGCTCTCCCTATGAGAAGATAGGCTATGCCCGTCCCGTCGTTCTCGACAGCAACGGCGCGTGGGAGGCGGTGCTTGAGAACGCCTACGACATCATCGTCACAGGCGAGATCAACGGCGAGGATACGCTTTCCTTCAAGATTCCTTACCGGGACAGCAAGCGGACGTATATCGACAGCGAGAAGAAGATACAGATCGTGGATGATATCTACAAGATCCGCACGGTCACGGACAGCAAGGACACGGACGGCAGTTCCGTCACGGAGGTGTATGCCGAGGCGGAGTTTTACGACCTTACTTTCTCTGTCAGAAAAGAGGAGCGCACCTTTGAAGCGGAGTACCCGGAGACAGCGATGGCATACGCTCTTTCCGGCACGGAATGGGCGGTCGGCACGGTCAACGTGCGCACCAAGAGGACGTGGACGAGCAGCGAGAAGAACGCTCTGTCCATCCTCCGAAACGTGGCTGACCTGCACGGCGGTGATCTGGTCTTTGACTGCGCCAACAGGCTCGTGCATCTGCTGACGGTCAATGGCAAGGACAGCGGCGCGCTGTTCGCCTACAGAAAGAACATGAAGTCCATACAGAGGGTGGTCGATACCCGCAGCCTTGTGACCAGGCTCTATGCCGTAGGCGCGGACGGTCTGACTTTTGCCGACATCAATAACGGCAAGCCCTATGTGGAGGACTTTTCCTATACCAACGAAATCCGCATCTCCACGCTGGACTGTTCGTCTTTCACGAATCCGTACCAGATGAAGGAGTATGCGGAAATGCGCCTTGCACAGTATGCCAAGCCGACCATTTCCTATGTGCTGAACGCTATGGACTTGTCGGTGCTGACGGGATACGAGCATGAGGCGTGGGAACTTGGCGATTATGTGCGTGTGGAGGACAAGGAGCTGGGCATCTCGGTCACGACACGCATCGTGCGCAGGGAATACAACCTGCAGGAGCCGTGGAACACGGTGCTTGAATTATCCACGACATTAAAGAACCTCGGCAGTTCCGCAAGCCAATGGGACAACGCCGCCGATACGCTGAAAGGCACGAGCATGGTATCCAACGATGATATCCGCGAGATGGTGCCGTTCAACCTCCTGCGAAACTCCCGTGCTGACGATGGGCTTGCCTACTGGACGAGTTCCGGCTTTGTGGCTGACGGCGAAAACGGCGCGTCCGGCACGGCGTCCTTCAAGGCGGAGGGCGTGTCCGGCATGACGAAAAGCCTCTCACAGACCGTGTATCCCGCCAACCGTGACAGCTATACCATCTCGGCGCAGATCGGCTCGGAAGATTTGGAGAAGCTCTCGGATTCCTCGCAGGTCGGCATCGAGGTGGTCATCGAATACGAGGACGGCACGACAGAGAGCCGTTTCATTGATCTGTACTGACGGAGGTGGGCTATGGTATTTTTCTCAAAAACGCAGGCGAAGATATCGCCGGAGAATTACGGCGAAAGAGTCAAGTCCATCACCGTCCGCATCTGCATCACGAACTGCACGGGAAAACTCTATGTGACGGACATACTCCTCCAGGCGGGAGCGGTCGCTACGGGATGGGTAGGACATCCCTGCGAGATCAAGTGGACGCTTGATGGGTGATATACGCTTTATCCGGCTTGCGGAGGTCGTAAACAAGAAGCAGGACAAGCGTGTCGTGAGCGTTTCGGTCATTCCTACCGTTACCGACTGCTCCGGCACGATCTGGTTCACCGACCTTCAGATGCAGGAAGGCTCCGCGCTGACGGGCTACACTCCGCACACGGAGATTTGTCTTAAGGAATCGGAGAACGCTCCCGTGTGGTTCAACGGTGTGGTTCGTTCGGAAGAAACGGTGATCCTTTTAAACCTCGGCGGCACTTCGGCGGGGCTGGACATCCACCTCTATCCGAAGAAAGACATGGACGGCGGCTCGGTCACTTTGGCGCAGGGTGTCGGCGGTCAGAAAGCCGCCTTCCCGAACGCCGTGTATGCCGGGGACGATGTGGCTCTGCTTGCGTCAACAAGGGAATGCATGAGGAACGGTGCAAAGGAAACGAAGTACGGATTCTTCCAGTATAGTGCAGCGTGGGATTCCAAGCATATCGTGTCCCTGCCGCAAGGGAAATCCGCACAGCTTTTGTATTCGATGCAGGAAATGGACGATGGAGGTGAACTGCTCTGATGGACACATTAAAGGGAAAGAAAATCATGGTGTGGACGTTCATGGGCAATACCCGTATGTACACGGCTCTTCGGAACTACGGTGACCGCATCAGCCAGATCGGGCTGTTCTCCTTCAAGGTCAGGGCTACCGGGGAGATTTACGAAACAGGCGTGGCCATATCGGATATGCTCACCTACATCAATATGTACCCGCACATCAAATGGCTGCTGACCATTTCCAATGACGGCTACAACAGCATCTTTGCGGCTCTGCGTGACAATACGGACGGCGCGCAGGATATGTTCCTCTCGGAAATCGAGAGGATTATGACGAAGTACCCGTGGTGTGACGGCATCGACATCGACCTTGAGAAAGGCGATGGCTATTCCACTCACGCTGCCTCAACGCAGATGTTCGCAAATATCTACAACACGGTCAAGAGCTACGATTCCACAAAGCTGATGAACATTTGCCTGCCGGGTATGACCTCGGTCAACGGCTCGGTCGGCGGCGAAAACTGGTGCGTGTATGCCGACCTCAACGATTACTGCGATACCGCTTCCATTATGAGCTACGGCATGGCATGGGCTGGCTCCGCTCCGGGACCGGTATCTCCGCGCTCGTGGCTGGAAGGCATCTACGACTATGCGTCACAGGTCATGGATACGGAGAAGGTGTTCCTCGGAATGCCCGCCTACGGATGGAACTGGCAGATATACGACAAGCCCGCGAACATCGGCAAGACCTATCGCGGGACTTCGCAGACCTACTATGCCGCGCAGAACTGGCTCAAGGGCGTATATAACTTCACGGACGATCAGCCTCCGCAGCCTTTTATCCCGTTCGTAGGCTATTGGGACGATAACAACAAAGTGCCGTGGGCGCTCCCTCATGTGTATGACTACATGGAAGGGCGGGACGCCGACAGCTATGAATATCCGCAGATGAGCGGGACATATAACGGCAGGCACTATCTGACGGCGTATGGCAAGCAGCAGAAAACGGAGTTTGAAAACATCATCGTTGACCATGACGGTGGCAATTACGCCAGCGCATCCGGCATCGTGTCCATCGAGAACGGTATCGCCACTCTCGGCGATGAAGGAGCCGTCACTTATAACTTCACCATCAGTGCAGCGGGAACCTACGATGTGGCGGTGCGGCTCTGCTATCCCTTCTGGGACAAGAACGGCATCTATGTGTCATTGGACGGAGCCATCACGCACTTTACGGAGAGCCGCCTGTGGTGGCCATATTGGAGGACTACCTTCTGGACTGCGCTTGCAAGCGGCATGAGCCTTTCGGCGGGAACACATACGCTGTCGATTTCTGTCGATGTGAAGGGCGTACAGTTTTACGGTTTCCGTGTCTGTTCATCCTTTTTCGAGGAACCGTCCGCAGGAGAAGCGGTCTATTCTTTCTCCCCACGGCAGTTCAAGGACGTGAACGGCGATTGGGTCGGTCCCGACCGTGGTTTCCGGCTGACGCTTGAGATGCTCCGCAGAAAGCCTGACTCCGCTCTCGTATGGTACGAAGATTTCCGTGACTACGGCGTGTTGGAAACAAACTACTGGACGGTGCTGTCAGGCTCTTTTGAGGTGTGGCGGTCGGAGGAATATTCGATGGAGCGTGTCTACTCCCAGCTTGACGGCAGCGGGCAGCTTGCGTGGAAGTATAACGGCTTCTCGGACATCCACCTTCGTGCAAGGCTGGCGTTCCCTGCAAACGGCAGTGGCAAGGCGGGCGTGTTCTGCGGGAACCTTTTCTGCTGCCTGAACTACGACAGTCAGGCGGTGGAGTTATACAACGGCTCCACGCTCCTTGGCAGCTACAGCCAGGAGATCACAAGGACGCCGAATGCAGACCTTCGGACTGATCCAAATATGTACACGGTGGAGATGCGTATCCGCGGGAACAAGGTGCGCGTCTATTCCGGCTCATCCTATACGCTGCGGTTCACGGCAACGGTCAGCGGTTTCTCCGGCGGCTATGCAGGGTACCGTTCCGACAACAGAACGGTATGCGAACTGATGCGCCTTGGGGACGCATGGACTTATGAGCCGTATGAGCGGTTCGATGTGGTCATGCCGGACGGAACGCAGAAATCCTACGGCCGTATCAGCAGGAGCAGCTGCACCTGGGATAGCGAGTTCCAGGTGTTCACGCTGACGGCTGACGTGGAGGAATCGTCCACAAGGAGCGAGGACATTTCGATGGACTATGACTTCTTCCATTCGGACGATATGACCTCGCTTTCCTGCGGCAACGACTATGAAGCCACGGTCATCCCTGTGGATATCAATATTTGGATATCACGGCTCTTCCTCGGCGATGCGGACGGATTCTCCATCCTCTACTACCAGGACGTGGACTCCCTCGTCTATTGGGCGAACGAGGCGGCTTATCGGTGGAAGCTCCGTGGGATGTGTATGTGGTCCCTTGGGCAGGAGGACTTGCGGCTGTGGGAGTGGCTGCCGAAACAGGTCTGACACTATAACACAATACAACACACTATCTTTCGGGAAACGGCGATTGCTTACGGGCAGTCGCTTTTTTCATACCAAAAACGCAAAGGAGGGCAAATCTCATGAAAGAATTCTGGAACACCATTCAACTCATCTTCACGGCAATCGGCGGATGGCTGGGCTACTTCCTTGGCGGCTGTGACGGTCTGCTCATCGCGCTGGTGGCGTTCGTGGCTATCGACTACATCACGGGTGTCATGTGCGCCATCGCCGACAAGAAGCTCTCCAGCGAGGTGGGCTTCAAGGGCATCTGCCGCAAGGTGCTGATTTTTCTGCTCGTGGGGATCGCCAACATCCTCGATGTGCAGGTCATCGGCACAGGCAGCGTACTGCGCACGGCGGTGATCTTCTTCTATATCTCCAATGAGGGCGTGTCACTAACCGAGAATGCCGCGCACCTGGGACTGCCTATCCCGGAGAAGCTGAAAGCGGTGCTGGAGCAGCTACATGACCGCGAAACCGAGGGAAAGGACGGTGACGAGTAATGGCTTACACAAACAGTTCTATGGTGGCTTACACCAAACTCAGCCCGAACCATTCCGGGCAGAGGACGCATTCCATCGACCGCATCACTCCCCACTGTGTTGTCGGTCAGTGTACGGCGGAGGGGCTTGGGGACTGGTTCGCTAAGTCCTCCACACAGGCTTCATCCAACTACGGCATCGACAAGGACGGTCGAGTCGGGATGTATGTGGAGGAGAAGAACCGCTCCTGGTGTTCTTCCTCCAACGCCAACGACCAGAGGGCGATCACCATCGAGTGCGCCTCCGAAACCACAGAACCCTATGCGTTCCGCGACATCGTTTATCAGACGCTCATCAAGCTGTGCGTGGACATCTGCCAGCGCAACGGCAAGACGAAGCTACTGTGGTTCGGCGATAAGAACAAGACTCTGAACTACGAGCCGAAGTCCGGCGAGATGATCCTGACCGTCCATCGCTGGTTTGCAAACAAAAGCTGTCCCGGCAACTGGATGTACGCCAGGATGGGCGATCTTGCCGAGAGGGTCACAGCAGCTCTCGGTAGTGGTACCGATAGTAAAGATGGTCCCACAACTACACAGGGAACACAGGCTTCTGCCTTTTCCGGGCTTTCCGAGGCGGATGTTGTAAAGAGTGTAGGGACATTGTTTACGGCAGATCAGAAGAAAACAGGCATCCTTGCATCTGTTTCGATGGCGCAGTTCATCCTCGAATCCGGCTACGGCAAGAGCGAACTGGCGCAGAACGCCAATAACATATTCGGCATGAAATGCTCCCTTTCCGGCAATACCTGGAGCGGTTCGACCTGGGATGGCAAAAGCAAGTACACCAAGCAGACGAAGGAGCAGAACGCTGACGGCAGCTATGAGACCATCACGGCGGACTTCCGCAAGTACCCGTGCGTGGAGGATTCCATCGCAGACCACAGCGCGTACCTCCTCGGAGCAAAGAACGGAAATAAACTCCGCTATGACGGTCTGAAGGGATGCACGGACTACAAGAAAGCCGTACAGATCATCAAAGACGGCGGCTACGCAACGAGCCTGACTTATGTTCAGAACCTCTGCTCCATCATCGAGCGGTGGAATCTCGTGCAATTCGATGTGAAGGAATCCGAGACGGCTATCGCCTGGTACCGTGTCCGTAAGACCTGGGCGGACTCCAAGTCGCAGAAGGGAGCGTTTAAGATTCTGGAGAACGCCAAGAAGTGCGCGGATGCCAATCCGGGATATAGTGTGTTCGATGTAAACGGTGTAAACATCTACACACCGAAAACAACTGCGCCTGCCGCGCCGGAGGTTCCGTTCCTCGTGCGGATCACCATCAGCGACCTCAATATCCGCAAGGGACCGGGAACGGACTATGACAGGACGCAATTCATTCCTGTTGGCGTGTACACCATCGTGGAGGTCAAGGCCGGCAAAGGCTCGACTGCAGGATGGGGACGGCTGAAGAGCGGCGCAGGATGGATTTCGCTCGACTACGCCACGAGGATTTAATCGGAACACGAGAACACATAGGAACAGCAAATTCCTATCTTCCCGTATATAATACACATTTTTTATATACCCTATTTTCTTTCACGAAATTTATGTTGTAATAGGTTTTTTCGTGTTCCTCGTGTTCCAATGGCTGAAAATAAAGTTTTTTTCGGAACAGGTACGGCCTGTGGGTTTCTCTTCAGAGAGCCTGCAGGCCGCTTTTTTTATGCCGTAACGGTGGGGGTTGAATTTTTCGGTAGTGAGTGAGGGAGATACCACAAGACGCATCCCTCGGAAGGAGCCGAAGGATTATGACCGACAATCAAAAATCGCAAATCATCAAACTCCGCGCCGCGGGCAACGGTTACGGCAAGATTGCCCAGGCACTTGGCATATCTCTGAACACGGTGAAGTCTTTCTGCCGAAGGAACGATATCAATGGGAACACGGCGGCTGAACCTTCCGTCACGCTCACCGGCGAGACAACCGTCTGCGAGAACTGCGGGCGTGAGATTCAGCAGATCGCCAAGCGGAAGAAAAAACGATTCTGCTGTGACAAGTGCAGGAACGAATGGTGGAACAGCCATCTCGACCAAGTAAAGCGTAAGGCTGTCTATGGTTTCAGATGCCCGCATTGCGGTAAGGAGTTCAACATTTACGGTGATAAGCGCAGGAAGTATTGCAGCCACGAGTGCTACATCGCTGACAGGTTCAAAGGCGGTGGCGGCGATGAGTAAGGAAGAATTCAGAAACGAAAAGCTCTATCAGACCACCATGCACCTTGCCAGGAAGATGCTCGATGAGGGCATCATCTCGGAGGAGGAATATCGTCAGATCGATACAATTTTCCTTGAGAAATATAAGCCTGTTTTCGGCACATTATTATCGGATATATCGTTGACTTCCGGGGCGTAAAGAGTGATGTATAGTGTCGGAAAGGAGTGATTTCATGGCAAAAATCACGAGGGTCGAACAGGTAGTGCCGACCATAAAAACGAAGAAGAAAGTCGCTGCCTATGCCCGCATCTCGATGGAATCGGAACGCATGAACCATTCCCTCTCCGCGCAGATCAGCTACTACAGTTCCCTGATACAGAAAAATCCAGACTGGCAGTATGCAGGCGTGTTCGCGGACGATGGCGTTTCCGGCACGGGGACAGCCAAGCGCGATGAGTTCAGACGCATGGTCGAAGCCGCCGAGAACGGCGAGATAGACATCATCCTCACGAAGTCGATCCAGAGGTTCGCAAGGAACACGGTGGACTTGCTGGAAACGGTGCGGCACTTGAAGGACATCGGCGTGGAGGTGCGGTTCGAGAAGGAACACATCAATTCCATGAGCGGTGATGGCGAGTTGATGCTGACCATCCTTGCGTCCTTCGCACAGGAAGAAAGCCGCAGCCTTTCGGAGAACTGCAAATGGGGAATCAGAAAGCGGTTCGAGAAAGGGATACCGAACGGACACTTCCGGGTGTACGGGTACCGCTGGGAGGGCGATGACCTGGTCATCGTGCCGGAGGAAGCGGAAATTGTGAGACGTATTTTTCAGAACTTCCTGGACGGAAAGTCAAGGCTGGAAACGGAGCGAGAGTTCGCCGCCGAAGGTATCACAACAAGAGAGGGCTGCCGATGGGTGGATTCCAATATCAAGGTGGTTCTTACGAACGTGACCTACACGGGAAACCTTCTCCTGCAGAAAGAGTTTATTTCCGATCCCATTTCAAAACAGCGGAAAAAGAACAAGGGTCAGCTTCCGCAATACTATGTGGAGAATACGCATCCCGCTATCATAGACAAGGAAACCTTCGACTATGTACAGTCGGAAATCGCACGGCGAAAGGAACTGGGACCGAGGGCGAACAAGAGCCTGAACCTCACCTGCTTTTCTGGAAAGCTGAAATGCCCGTTCTGCGGAATCAGCTATGCCCACAACAAGCGCACGGACAGAGGTTTCATGGAGTATTGGGCTTGCGGATCACGGAAGAAAAAAGGCGGCAGGTGCCCTGTCGGCGGCAGCATCAACCACGAGAATCTGAAAAAGGCGTGTGCCGATGTCCTTGGACTGGATGAGTTCGATGAGAATGTGTTCAGCGACACGGTGGACTTCATCAATGTGCCGGAGCGGTATGTACTGGAGTTCCATCTGAAGGACGGCGGCGTTGTCACGAAGGAATGTCCGAACACGGGACACCGGGATTGCTGGACGGCCGAGTACAGAGCGAAGACCTCCGAGAAGCGCAGGAAGAAACCGAACTGCAAAGGCTCCTCCGTCATGACGGGCAAGATCAAGTGCGTACACTGCGGCTGTAACTTCCGCAGGGCTTCACAGCCGTCAGCCACATCGGAAAGCGGGAAAGCCTACTACTGGCGGTGCGCCGAGCGGAACGAATGTGGAACGGTCGGCTTGCGGGAGGATTTGCTGAAGCCCTTCATAGCAGAGACGCTTGGTATTGCCGAGTTTGATGATGACGAGTTCGACAGGCAGATCGGCCACATCGATGTACTTTCTGCAACGGAGATGGTTTTCCATTTCAAGGATGGCAGAACGGTCAACCGTACATGGGAGCAGCCGAAACGGGTCGGCAGACCTTGGACGGATGAGCAGAGAGCCAAGTTCAAGGAATCCGTCAAGGGCAGGTACACGCCGGAGTTGCGGCAGCAGATGAGCGAACACATGAAACAATCACGGAAGGAGCGTGGGAAAGCATGGCGCAAAGAAAAGTAACGGCGATACCGGCTACCATCAGCCGATACACAGCCACGCCGATAAACAGCACTAAGAAACGCCGCGTTGCCGGGTATGCCCGCGTTTCAACCGACCATGAAGACCAGACCACAAGCTACGAGGCACAGGTCGATTACTACACAAGCTACATCAAGAGCAGGGACGATTGGGAGTTCGTTGCCATATACACGGACGAAGGAATCTCTGCAACGAACACCAAAAAGCGCGAGGGTTTCAAAGCGATGATCGCGGATGCCCTTGCCGGGAAGATCGACCTCATCGTCACCAAGAGCGTCAGCCGTTTCGCAAGGAACACGGTGGACAGCCTTACCACGGTGCGAAAGCTGAAGGACGAGGGCATTGAGATTTATTTCGAGAAGGAAAACATCTGGACGCTGGATTCCAAGGGCGAGCTGCTCATCACCATCATGTCGAGCCTTGCGCAGGAAGAGAGCCGCTCCATCTCTGAGAACGTCACCTGGGGACAGCGCAAGCGCATGGCGGACGGAAAGGTCAGCTTTGCATACAGTCGCTTCCTCGGACTGGACAAGGATAAAGAGACGGGCAAGATTGTGGTCAATCCCGAACAGGCAGAAACGGTGCGGCTCATTTTCCATCTGTTCCTTGAGGGCATGACGCCGCATTCAATCGCCGCCGAACTGACGAGCCGTGGCATCAAGACGCCTGCAGGCAAGGATGTGTGGAACCAACAGACGGTGCGCCGGATGCTCTCGAACGAGAAGTACAAGGGCGATGCCCTTTTACAGAAGGAGTTCACAGTGGACTTCCTGCAGAAAAAGATGAAGAAGAACGAGGGCGAGGTTCCGCAATACTATGTGGAGGGAAACCATGAGGCAATCATCAGCCCTGCGGTGTTCGACATGGTGCAGGCGGAGCTTGCCAAGCGCACGAAGGGCGGTTCACGCTATAGCGGCGTGAGCATCTTCTCCAACAAGATAAAGTGCGCCGATTGCGGCGGATGGTATGGCTCGAAGGTCTGGCATTCCACGGACCGCTACCGCAGGGTCATTTACCGCTGCAACCGCAAGTACAACGGTGAGAAGTGCGAGACTCCCCATGTGACGGAGGAAGAGGTCAAGGCAGCGTTCGTTTCGGCGTACAACAAGCTGGTCACGGAAAAAAAGGAAATCATCGCCAATGCGGAGATCATCCGCAAAACGCTCTGCGTCACAGATGCCCTGCAGGAAGAGAAAGGCAAACTGGAGGAAGAAATGGCGGTGCTTGTGGAAATGACGCAGAACATCGTGGCGGAGAATGCCCGCGTTGCACAGGATCAGGACGAGTACCAGAAACGCTACGATGGGCTGGTCAACCGTTACGATGAAGCTAAGGCACGGTACGATGCGGTGGTGGCCGCTATCTCCGCCAAGGAAGCGCAGAACGAACGGCTGGCGGACTTCATCAAGGTACTGAAAGCGCAGGACGGCACCATCAGCGAGTTTGACGGCAGCCTTTGGGGCGGCATGGTCGAGTTCGTCACGGTGGGCAGAGATAAGGCTATCACGGTCACCTTCCGGGACGGTACGGAAATACAGGCATAACAGATACACGGATAGAATTGGCACTCGGTTGCGGTCGGGTGTCTTTTTTTCGTTAAGGGGTAGAAAATTTCATAATTACGTGATATAATAAATAACACTGTGAGTGCAATAAACCAACAAAAATGACGTTAGAAACAACAGAGGGATTGAAATATGGTCAAGAACAATTTTGAAGTCGATGTCAAAGTTAAATGTATCGAAGCTGATATGACACAGGCGAAACTCGGAGAGGAAGTCGGCACAACGGGTCAGTATGTGAATCGACTCATCAAAAAGGGCGATTCCATTGTGAATAAGACTTTTGTGCAGATGCTCGAAGTTCTCGGCTACGATATTCAGCTTACCTATGTAAAACGCGAGGAGGAATGACGCAATGGTGAATTTGAGCAGACTGGAAGAAATAAAGGATTTGCGGACGGTGTGGCCGCATGAAGCCCTGGATTTTACTCCGTGGCTTTCACAGGACGATAACATTGCTCTTCTCGCTGATGCCATAGGACTTGATATTACTGTGGATGAGACAGAGTCCTCCGTGGGCGATTTCAATGTCGATATCTTTGCGTCCGAGACGGGTACGGACAGAAAAATCATCATCGAGAATCAGCTGGAGGACACCAACCACGATCACCTCGGAAAGCTGATAACCTATGCATCCGGCAAATCTGCGGATGTTATCGTTTGGGTGGTGAAACACGCTCGTGAGGAACACAAAGCCGCTATCGAATGGCTGAACAACCATACCGATGAGAAAATCGGATTCTTCCTCTGTGAAATCAAACTGTATCGCATCGGGACTTCCGAGCCTGCTGTGAAGTTTGAGGTCATTGAAAAGCCGAACGACTGGACAAAGGAAGTAAAGAAAAATGAGTCTGCGAACGAGACTCAGCAGCAGAGGTATGACTATTGGGTAGCGTTCCAGGATTACGCTTTCCAGAACGCACAGTTTGCAAAGAACTTCAATCGCCGGAAACCGTCTATGGATCATTGGATGAACTTCAGCGTGGGTTCTTCTGCCTGCCATATCGCTGTGTCGCAGATTCAGAAAAGGAACGAACTGGTCGTTGAAATATACATCAGCGAGGATAAGGACTTGTTCCATTCGCTTTTTGATAAGAAGGATGCGATTGAATCTGATGCCGGTCTGACGTTCGATTGGAGGGAACTGCCGGAGCGCAAGGCAAGCCGCATCGTTATCGAGAAGGGTGTGACCTTCGGCGATAAGAATCAATGGAACGCACAGTTCGACTGGATTATGGATGTCATGCTCAAAATGAAGAAGGCGTTCAAGAAATATTTGTGATAGTGGAGGACGTAACCAATGGCGTTTGATTTCAAAAAGGAATACAAAGAGTTTTATATGCCAAAGAATAAGCCCGGCATCGTTACTGTGCCGAGCATGAATTATATAGCGGTTCGCGGACAGGGCGATCCAAACACTGAAGATGGAGAATATAAGCAGGCTATTGGGCTTCTTTATGGCATTGCTTTTACCATTAAGATGAGCAAAAAGGGCAACCACCAAATTGACGGATACTTTGATTATGTGGTACCGCCGCTTGAGGGGTTCTGGTGGCAAGATGACGTGGACGGCATTGACTATGCACATAAGGAAAACTTCAAGTGGATATCGGTAATCCGACTTCCTGATTTTGTGACAAAGGAAGATTTTGAATGGGCAGTCGAGGAGGCCACAAAGAAAAAGAAAACCGACTTCTCCAAGGTTGAGTTCTTAACCTATGACGAGGGTGAATGCGTTCAGTGTATGCACATCGGCTCATATGACGATGAACCTGCTACTGTCGCACTTATGCACGAGTATATGGAGAGCCAGGGGTATGTCCTCGATATTACGGATAAGCGTCTGCATCATGAAATCTATCTCAGCGATGCAAGGAAGGTCGCTCCTGAAAAGTTAAAGACGGTTATTCGACATCCGATAAGGAAAAAGTAGATATGAAACAGTTGAAAGAAAAAGAATTCGAGGAATTCCAGCAGTACCTCTACAACAAGGCGCACGGATACATTTGGACGCCGGATACGCTGGAACTAATATGCGGCGGGAATGACAACGAGCCGGAGCGGATCGGCAGACAGGTGCTTGAGATGTTGGGCAGGGTGCGCAATGAGCATATCTCCCACATGACGAGCGATAAGCACAAGAAATATGTGATCCGCAGTCTCCGCAAGGGTGAAACCGAGCTGCTGAAGGACTTCTTGTATGAAGCAATCTTCATACCGAAAGGTGCGAAGCCGCCGGCACAAGATATCATCGAAAAGCCGGAACTGCGAGTGTATACGGATGATTTCGGTACACGCAAGGGTGATAACTGCTTGGTAGCTGATTTCGGTGGCAAGGTGGTCGGAGCGGTCTGGACGAGGATCATGGACGATTATGGCCATGTGGATGACGAGACGCCGTCCTTCGCCATTTCGCTATACAAAGAGTATCGCGGTCAGGGCATCGGCTCACAGCTTATGGTGAAGATGCTCGAACTGCTGAAATGGCAGGGGTACGAACGAGCGTCCCTGGCGGTGCAGAAAGCAAACTACGCCGTGAAGATGTATAAGAATGTTGGATTCAAGACGGTCGGGGAAAATGCCGAAGAATATATCATGGTGTGCGAATTATAAGGAGAGATTTGACAGATGGCATCAAGCAAGGAATACTTGGATTTTATATTGGAGCAGCTTTCGGAACTGGATGATGTGACTTATCGGGCAATGATGGGAGAATACGTCATTTACTACCGCGGCAAGATTGTCGGCGGCATTTACGATGATCGTCTTCTTGTGAAGCCGACAAAATCTGCTGTGGCGATGATGCCGAATGCGGACATGGAACTTCCGTATGATGGCGCAAAAGAGATGCTGCTCGTGGACGATGTGGACAATAAGGAGTTCCTGCGGAAATTGCTGGAAGCAATGTATGAGGAGCTTCCCGCTCCGAAAAAAAAGAAGTGAGAATAATATGAGCAGAACAGAAAATGTTGAACTAACAGTATTGTGTCTCGTCACCGATGGAGACAGAATGCTACTTCAGAATAGAACGAAAAATGACTGGCAGGGATATACGCTTCCAGGCGGTCATGTGGAACCGGGAGAATCTTTCGTTGATGCTGTGATCCGTGAGATGAAAGAAGAAACGGGACTGGACATAAAAAATCCTCAGCTTGTAGGCGTGAAGCAATTTCCGATTAAGGACGGACGATATGTTGTTCTTCTGTTCAAGGCCACCGAATATGGCGGGACGGTTGTGTCTTCTGATGAAGGTCAGATGGAATGGGTAGAAAGCAATCGCCTGTCAGAGATAAACACGGTCGATGATTTTGAGGACTTGATGCGTGTAATAAACGATCCGGCTCTGACAGAATTTCAGTACCTGGTTGATGGAGATACATGGACAGTCTCTATAAAATAGTCTGGGGAGATGATTGATTGAGTGAATCGGAACTTTACAAAGAGCTGGGAATACTGACGAAGAACACGGACAAGTGGGCAGAGAACATACCATATGTATCATCTCTCCTTGCGCATGAATCTGTAAAGATACAAGCAAAAGCATTATGGCTTCTTGGCGAGATGGGACTTGAATATCCTCTGAAAGTGCAGGAGGCAGTTCCGGCGATTGTTTCTTTCTGTGATAGCACAGAGCCGCTCTTACGGGAACGAGCGGTGAATGCTCTCGGCAGAATCGGGCGCGGTAATTATAACGTGATAGAACCGTATTGGACGGACTTGTTCCGTTTTGCATCCGATGAGGAAGCCCAGGTACGCCTGAGTTTTATTTGGGCATCGGAAAATATCGCTACAAACACTCCCGACATTTATGAGAATCATATGTCGGTATTTGAGAAACTGCTATACGATACGGATGACAAGGTACGAATGGAATCGCCGGAAATATTCCGGGTTCTTGGAAAACGTAGACCTGAGTTAGTTCTACCGTTTGTGGAACAGCTCAAGCAGATAGCAGAAACTGATGATAATCGTGTTGTGAGAATCCACAGCGCAGGCGCTATTAAGGCAACGATGTCACAGCAGGCAGATTAGTAGTATCACGGAGAGAACGGAATGTACGCACAGGCAGCAGTAAAACCGAATACCTTACTCCGTAACGGTGCATACGGCATCGTTATGAGGGGTGTGCAAAAATGCACACGGGGGTGTTCATCGTTAAGGGGTAGAAAAAGGCTGCCGTTATGTTGTATCAAATTAGACACGGCAACAGACCCGGCCTGCGGAACTTCGGGATTCCTCATCGCAGCCAGCGAATATCTGATGGAAGACGAGGAGCGGAAGCGGGAAGTTCTTTTCGATAAGGAGAATAAAGAGCACTATTTGAATCACATGTTCCACGGATACGACATGGACCGAACCATGCTCCGTATCGGTGCCATGAACATGATGGCTCACGGGATTGACAACCCGTGCATTGAATACAAAGACAGTCTGTCGGATCAGAATGAGGACAAAAACAAGTATTCATTGGTCCTGGCGAATCCGCCGTTCAAGGGAAGCTTGGATTACGATATCGTCTCGCCGGATCTGCTGAAAATCTGCAAGACGAAGAAGACGGAGCTTCTGTTCGTAACAATGTTCCTTCGCATGCTGAAAATCGGCGGTCGCTGTGCCTGCATCGTTCCGGACGGGGTGCTGTTCGGTTCTTCGAAGGCGCACAAGTCCATCCGAAAGGAAATCGTGGAGAACAACCGTCTGGAAGCCGTAATCTCCATGCCTTCCGGCGTATTCAAACCGTACGCGGGCGTATCTACAGCGATTCTTATTTTTACCAAAACCGAAGCCGGCGGAACGGATCACGTCTGGTTCTATGACATGCAGAACGATGGCCTCAGTCTGGATGACAAGCGGAGTCCGATTGAGGAGAACGATATTCCGGATATCATCCAGCGGTTTCATCACCTGGATGGGGAGATGGAGCGGAAGCGGACGGAGCAGAGCTTCATGGTGCCGAAAGAGGATATCGTGGAGAACGACTACGACCTGTCCATCAACAAATACAAGGAAGTGGAGTACGTTCCGGTGGAATATCCGTCGACACAGGAAATTCTCACCAACCTGCGGGAAATCGAGATGGAGATCGCCACGGCGATGGACGAACTGACCGCGATGCTGGGTGAAGACTAAGGAGTGCAGTGAAGTGTGTGCCGGGATTGACGGTTCGGCGGTTCAGCGGTTCAGCGGATATAGCAATCGAGAAATTGATATTTATTCTTTTGCGAAATGCGGGACCCGAGCGGCTGACGGGAAACAGCGGGAATTAGAGTGGCCGCCGGGCCGGATTGTGAAGTTGGTGTGAAACGTTATGCATATTGCCGCCGGAACCTGCTTTTTGCGCTAACCTTTCAAAGGTGAAGCGGTGAGATGATGTGCAGCTGACCCGTTTCGGACGGGTTCGGCATAAAAACAGCACGGTTTCCGGGGATGTTCTAATAGGATAATCCATACAGGAAGGTGATTTCTCCAATTCTCGTCAAAGAACTGCTTCCTGGACGAAAATGTTGTGCAGATTGGGGTTGAATTGCCGAAAATGCACAACACTTCACGTGAACTTCATAATGCGTTCGTTGATGTCGTTAAAGGTAAATTTATAGGGGTGCGTGATGAAAGTAAAACTGGGAGAATTAACAAAAATTAGAACGGGAAAACTTGATGCCAATGCATCTTCTCCAGATGGCGAATACCCGTTTTTTACATGTTCTAAGGAACCGTTAAAGATTTCATCATATTCATATGATTGTGAGTGTGTACTTGTTGCTGGCAATGGTGACTTAAACGTGAAGTATTATAACGGAAAATTCGATGCATATCAGCGGACGTATATCATCGAAGATAACAGCAATGGAAGATTATATCTTCCGTACTTGTATTATTTCATGAATGGTTATGTTGAAGAATTGCGAAAATTATCTATAGGTGGAGTTATTAAATACATAAAACTTAGAAACCTTACGGATGCGCTAATTGAACTTCCAGATATTGAAACGCAGAAATACATTGTAAGTATCCTTTCGAAGATAAAAGAATTGATTGATTCCAGATATCAAGAATTAAAGATTCTTGAAAACCTCATTAAAGCCCGATTTGTAGAGATGTTCGGACACCAAAGTCATAATGAAAAATCATTGCAATATATGACAATAGATGATGTCGCAGAAATCTATTTGGGCATAACGCATACACCGACTTATGTGGATTCTGGAGTAATGTTCATATCAGCAAAAAATACATCTGGAGATTTTTTGGATTTGTCGGATGTGAAATATATTTCGAGAGAAGAATTTGAAGGAGCACCAAAGGGATCAAAACCGAAAGCGAATGATGTATTATTTTCAAGAGTTGGCTCTAATCTAGGGCATCCTGTAATTTTAAAAGAAGACCTGGAATTGTGCACATTTGTAAGTTTAGGATTTTTAAGAAGTAAAGGAACGGTTACCAGTAATTATCTTAAGCATTGGATGCGCGATGAATTCTTCGCAAGACAAGTATCTGCACATGTAAAAGGCGGAGGTCAGCCTAATTTAAATACAGGGTGGCTAAAAGAATTTAAAATTATTGTTCCTGATTTGGAACAACAAAAAAAGTTTGATGCTTTTTGCTCCCAGATAGACAAATCAAAAGCGATGGTGCAGAAGGCGTTAGACGAGACTCAACTTTTATTTGATAGCTTAATGCAGCAGTATTTTGGCTAAGGCAGGTGATAACATGGCTAGAATGACCGTATTTCATGGAGGCTATACACCTATTGAGAATCCTGAAATCCGCAAGGGACACCACACAAAGGATTTCGGAGACGGATTCTATTGCACAATTATAAAAGAACAGGCGCAGAGATGGGCTCGGCGATATAATTCTAAGATTGTTTCTGTGTATGAAGTGCGAATGAACTCTGAATTGAAGATTAAAGAGTTCAACGAAATGACAGATGAATGGTTGGATTTCATTATTGATTGTCGCTCGGGAAAGAGCCATGCGTATGACATCGTAATTGGCGCAATGGCTGACGATCAGATTTATAACTTTATTTCGGATTACATGGACGGATCCATTACCCGAGAGCAGTTTTGGGTATTGGCCAAATTTAAATATCCAACCCACCAGATTAATTTCTGCACGGAAGAGGCATTGAAATGTTTGGAATACCGGGGATATGAGGTGGTAAAATGATGCAAAATTCGATTGGACGAGAGAATCCACGGGACAATGATTTATTCTATACGTGCAGTTTAATTGATTACATTGCCAGAAAAACAAAGAATGTCCGAGCAGCTGTCGTAAATCAGCTTGGGAAGAAACGGCTTGAGAAAATCTATGACCTGGCGGATGTCTATCATTGCGACAATATTGAGCGCGTGGCAGATGATTTTATTGAAGAGGCGGGAATCACTGCTGGAAATTTTGATAACGTCGGCGATTGCCGGTATGCGATTCCGTCGCATTGGGACATAGGGAAAGTCTACAAACGGCTGATTAAAATGATTGCAGAAAAAGAGAATATTGAGACGGTGGATGCACTGATCAAGGCGTATAATTCTTTTATCAGTGCGAAAATCGATGACTACAACAGTAGCGTATATTACGAAAATCCGTCGTACATATTTGCTTGCTATGAAGAAAATCGAATGATATAAAGGCATGCCAAAAGAAGAACGTTACTCTCGGGGGTTTCCGGAATCCTCGGGAGGAGCGTTCTTTGTTTTTATGGGATGGGATTGCGTCGGAATTTAAGCGATGTATTTCTGGTGGGACATTTTCACGTTGTTCTGGTTCACGATGGCGTACTGCATGGTGGTGTCAATCTGGGAGTGGCCCAGAATTTTCTGAACCTGCTCGATGGGCATGCCTTTGTCAATCGCCCGAGTCGCCATGGTCCGGCGGAACTTGTGGGGGTGGATGGATTTGAGATTCAGCATGCGGCCCATTTTGCGAAGGCGAATCTCCACGCCGCTGATGGCCAGCCGGTTGTAGGGGGCGAGAAGGGAGACGAACAACGCGCGGTTGGTGTCTCTGCGGCTTTCCAGGTAATTCTTGAGGTGGATTTTCGTCTTGGCATCGAAATACATGCGGCGCTCCTTATCGCCCTTGCCGAATACGACGCATTCCCTGGATTCGAAATTCACATCCTCGATGTTGAGGCGGACCAGCTCGCCCACGCGGATTCCGGTGGAGTAAAGCAGGTCAATCATGGCCAGGTCGCGAAGACTGGTGCAGCTGTCCCGGAGCTTTTCGATGTCCTCGTCGGAGATGACCTCCTTCACGGTTTTCTTGGTTTTGATTTTGTGGATGCGGCGCATGGGGCTTTTCAGAATGTGGTCCTCCTCTTCCAGCCACGAGAAAAAACTGGAAATGTTCCGCCGAATGTTGTCGATGGTTGCTTTGCTGCAGTTCCGGCGCTGCTGATAATCCGACAGGTATTCCCGCATCCGTTCCGTCGTCATTTTTCGAACCGGCAGATTCACCGCGGCAAAAAGATGCTGTACCGTCACTTCGTAATATTGAAGTGTCCGAGGGGAACAGCCTTCGATGGACTTGGCTTCCAGGAAAAGCCGCAGGTATTCGTGGTTTGTGGGCTTTCGTTCCGGCTCCTCGGTGGTGAACGCCTTTACCAGCACTTCTTGCAGCTTCTTGAGCTGGGCGATGTTCAGAACTTCGGCCATTTCGTTCGTGATTGCGATGATTTTTTCTTCCATGATTGATACCTCGTTTTTGGGTAAAGGATACCATTTAAGAGGTGGAATCGGAAGGTGGGGAGAGGTAAACATTCTTTTCTCAATGATGGAGATGAGCATGTTGGCGTCGACCTCCCCGCAAAACCTTTGTCCTCCGTCGAGGCACGCCAACATGCTCAGGATTTTCCAGGTCTGCCAGCGTCATTGTTGGCGTCGACCTCCCCGCAAAACCTTTGTCTTCCGTCGAGGCGGGGGGTGCGAGAAAAAGTCTGTAAAAACGAACCTCTTATGGTAGTATTAGTTAAG
>OLPF01000487.1_pt1 | contig 42762 bp, 40 predicted proteins | sample 1673121 | NCBI WGS metagenome assembly OLPF01 (sample SAMEA3136756, study PRJEB25190) | human gut metagenome
GGGGCCCAATCGGCGATTATTACGGTAGCGCTAACACCGCGCTACAGGCACCTGAAGGCGATACTCGACTCCAATCTCGACGATCCGGCGGCACCGATGCGGGAAAAGCCCGGCGGCGGCCAGGAGCCGGGCCCCAGGGGCCACGTGCGCGGCGCCGACTACTACAGGGAATAGGGGGCGCCATGATCGACGAGGAAACGAGGAGGAAGCCGCGCGAGCTGAGCATGGGCGAGATGGTCGAGGCCCTCGACCTGCAGGAAGCGGACAGGACCTCGATGGCGGTGCCGTTCGACGAGCGGATCCGCATGATGGTGGACTACGCCTGGGAGGCCAAGCGCGCCTCGAGCGTGAGGCGGCTGGTGCAGCGCGCACGCCTGCGCTTCCCGGACGCGGAGATGGGCGAGATGATATACGACGGGCGCGGCATCGACGGCGTCCTCATCCGCGAGGCGGGCACCTGCCAGTTCATGGAATCGGCGTCCAACGTCGTCATCGAGGGGTGCACCGGAACGGGCAAGAGCTACCTCGCCTGCTGCCTTGCCAAGCAGGCCTGCAGGATGCGCAGGAGCGCCCGGTACGTGCGCCTTCCGGATCTCCTGATGGAGCGCGACGAGCTCGCCGCCACGGAGCGGTCGAACGCCAAGATCCTGAGGAAGTACGCGCGCTACGAGATCCTGGTCTTGGACGAGTGGCTCACCGAGGACGTGAACGACGTCGACATCTCCTTCCTGTTCGAGCTGATCGAGCGACGCTACGCGGCGAGATCCACCGTTCTGTGCACGCAGTACACGCCGGCCGAGTGGCACGGCCGCCTCGGCGGCGGCGTGCAGGCCGACGCGATGGTCGATCGCTTGGTCCACGGCGCCGTGAGGATAGATCTGGGCGACGTCAACGTCCGGAGGCTGCTCGCAGAGAAGAAATAGCGATATCCAATCGCGAAACGGGTGGTTCCCGAACGGCGTGAGCACCGCTGCGCAAACAGCGAAACGGGCGGTGCTCACGCCGCGCAATACTCAAGTACTCGCCCGTTAAAACGCGAGAAGCCGAGCGAAGTGCCTCCTCCTTTATGCCACGAGCGCAGAGACCCTCCTTCCCAATTGCTATATCGCCCTCGGCAAAGCTCCGAATTACCTCGAGGTCCACCGCGCGCTTTCCGTTGCCCAGCTTCGTAGAAATTGCCTTCAGCATGGCGAGCTCTTTCTCACCGAAATGAGTCGGGCAATCCTTGTCGTACTGCTGCAAAAAACGCAGGATATGAGCCATATTTCCGAATAATCAGCAACGGATCCATCGCCTCGTTCGCATCGAAGTCGACAAGCCTCGGCGTTCTCCCCAGCACCTGCTTCAAGTGCTCGAACTCGCTCCGAATAAGCTTTGCTTCCGCAAACCTGCCCTCTTCCAAAGCGCGAAAAATCCGCTTCTCGGAGATGCTGTCGAAGGTGCTAAACTATCGCAACTTCGTGCATAATCCCATCAAGCTGAGGAACCAGGCCAAGGCTCGCATCGGAAGCTGACTAATCCATCTTCTGCTCTAGCATCATCGGCCCAATGTATTTCGCCAGCTCCCTCGCGAAATGCGCCAGTCCCTTAAACCCGACCATCTCAGGGTTGACGCGCACGCCCACAATGAGCTTGTCCTCATCCGTGACCATCTGGAACTGCTCAAACGGGGCTCTCATATCACTGCCTGCATAGGGATAGAGCAGCACAAGCTTGTGTATGCTGGCAGCCTCCATGAAGGCCCACCCTTCATAAATGTCCGCGTTGCTTATGGTCTTCCCGCTAGCGTCACCGTACTTATACTTTGCATCTACGAGCAATTTGCGGCCATCCGTTGCCCTTATCGTGTAGTCTGGCCTAACCCTGACCGTAGAGTTATCGCGTTTCGCAAAGGGGTGCTTTTCCTGGAAGGAAACGGTACAGCCCCTCATTCCGGCAACAAGCGCCTGGCGGATGAACTCTTCCCATGCGTCCGATGTACGCACTACGAATCCCGGACTCATGACCCCACCCTGGTTCACATAGTCGATGCCGTACCCGTCAAGAATGTCGATGCTGAGCCCGTAAAGATCAGACCAGCTCCTAAACCGGGAAGGCACCATCCTTGGGATGGTGGCAGGCAAGCCACCTTGTGAACCCAGCTGATAAATCGCCCGGTTCAACCGCGCTCTCAAGTCGAAGTCGCTTGCCGACTGCGAAAGGATTCGTGCCGCTGCAGCCATTACGGCATTGTAGTCGTTATCGCGAGAGAACTCGGTTGCCGTTTGGATGAAGCCATCCTTGTCTGGCAACAGCACCGTCTCCTCGTCGAGCTCGCCTTCAATCTCGAATTGCCGCAGGAGCCGCCGTCGGTACGTGCGGATGGGGACGTGGGAGACCTTGTCGAACATGGTCAGAAAAACCATTGCAAGAGAGTCGTTGATGCCGCGCTCTCTGCTCTTAGAGGCGCTGATCATTTGCCTTTCGGCAAGCATTCCCCAGCGTGTTCGTGCGAGTAGCAGCAAGAAGTCCGACCGCCAAGCTTCGTTGCCGCTCATAAACTTTGGCATGACTTCTATCTCGAGTTGCTCGGCAACAGGGAAAATGCCAGCAATTCGCCCGAACGCGAAGCGGTCGCGGTCAACTCGTAGCGACCCGCTAATAGAAAGACGCTTGCTTAGATAGGCATCAATTGCATAAAGGGCTGAGACAAGCTCATATCTGTCAACTCCCAGCTCCTTAGCAAGCATGGATATCGTCACAGCATACGAGCTGTCTTCTGTCAGAACTATCCGCCTCACGCTCTACCCCAGAAGCGACAGGAGCATTTCGTATACGTTATCGGGTGTGACGTAGGGCTGCTCGATGGCTATGACCTGTCTTCCGGCAAATGTAAAATCCGACACCTTGAAGAATGACCCCTCGTCTGCGTTGAGCACAAATGCGATGGCCTCCTTGTCATTGAAGAAGACCTCCTCAATATGAGCGTCGACAACGGGCCAGCAATCCGCGACGTAGCGTAGGGCACCTGGCACATCCTGTGGCAGCTCCTCCTGGGAGCACTTCATGAAAACTCCCTGGCCGATTTTGTAATCATCTCCACGGCCAAGGCCAATCTTGTAGTTGACGCGTGCGAGCGCATCAACAGCGGCAGCATAGACGTCCAACGCGGTCTGAGGTTCGCTCGGATGCTTATCGCCGTATTCTCCTGTCCCAAAATACCGGCAAAGACTCGCCATTGACGGATACAGTTTGGTGCGCTTCCACCTGCGCATGAATGCGGCGTCCATGGGCTCAATAGACGCATCTGCCTGGTTCATGGCAGCGAGGATGTAGAGGCGATTTGGCAGCTGATAGTCTTCCAGCTCGGCCTTGTCGTTCAATATCTGCACCGTAACCGTCTTTCCGGGGATTATTTTTCCATCATCATCGAGGCGCTTGTCGGCTTCAAAAGCAGAGATCATATCGCCGAATATGCTGACCGCAGGGCCTCGATTAATCTCATCGATGATGAGAAGCGCGGCTGAATCGGGCCGCTTTGCATACTCTGCGGCCTGCCATAGCAGACCCTTGGACACCTCGAACTTGACGGAATCGGAGCTGGGCACAGGAATTAGCCCTCGAACAAAGTCGCGGTATTTTGTTCCTTGGTGAAATGTCGTCCTGAATACCTTACGGTTCTTGCAGCCGCCGCCGGGAAAGGTGTTGGCGCCTGATGCCGCAGACGATGGAAATGCCACGGGGCCGTAAGGGTCAACGACGGTCTCCCCGCGCTGTGTAAAAAGGCGTTCGACCAAGTTGAGCAGAGTCGTTTTGCCAGTGGCGGGCGCTCCGGTCAGGAGCACATTCTTGTCTTCCGCGAGAAGCCCGAGGATTTCGTTTGCCTTACCCATCAATTCGTTCTGCATCTCTTCGCCTCATCTCAGTTCCGCAGAAAATACAACTGCATTCTTTCCCTTACGCTCACTTAGCGCCTGTCTCATTGCGGCGGCAATGACTGGGTGACCGCCTTCGGCCTCAATCTGCTTTTCGGTCAGGTACTGCGCCTGCGGAATGCTGTCAGTTTTACGGATAAATGCCATGAACAGAACGCCGTCACCACCGACAAGCTCCGGCAGATCGAGGAAAAAGTCGAGCTTGCTTATCTGCGCGATGCGCACCTCTCTCGGCCGCGCACCTGTTGGCTGGAAAGCATAACGCACGCGCTCCGTCGACCTCTTGCCACTGGCATCATAGTGCTCGAACATGCCTATGCGATACGGCGTCCCGCCCTCGTATGTGACCTCTTCTGGAAAGAAACGATCAAGGCACGGCGCGTAATCGATACTGAAGCGTAAATCGCGAGCGCCACCTCCAGTTTGAGAATCGTTCGAAGTGGCTTTTATTTTCCTGATATCCGCTTCGGTAATCTCGTGACAAAGAACTTCGGTTATGGCCATGTAATACACCTCACTTAATTATCTCAACATGCTGCGCATGTGCTCGTTTGGGACATACGGCATCGCGCCACGGTCGCAGGCATTCTTCGCCGCATTCAGTGCATCCACGTCGTCTGCCACTAAAGCACGCACAAGGTCAATGGTCGGCTTTGCGCCGTTGCATATTTTGGCGTTCACTTGATCAACAAGGGGAAAGTCGGAAAGCACAACGTCCATCGCATGGGAGTCAAGCCCGTATGCCTCGACGACGAGAGCTTCGAGTTTTGCACGTTCTAGCGCGTATGACCAGAGTTCATCCTGCCTCCACCCGTCGTCGCCATCCTCCATCTCCGTTATTCGGTGCACGCAACCTATAATCGCGCGCGCCACGCAGTCGCTCACATCCATTGACGGAAACGGAAGATTCTCGAGGATGAAGAAGTTAATCGTGGTGGTGATATAGCGCCTCACGATCCAGTCGAAGACGAACGTGTTCACGATACCCAGCCAGAGCATCGCTGTGTCGTCATCCGAAAAGAGGAGTGTTGGCACCTTGTTTCCGCATGCGCAACCGCCAGGAATAAAAGCGGCCTGCATCGCTCGCTCATTTGTCTGTCCGGCAATGTCACAGAAACCGACACGCCGACGTTTCATGCGGCGCAGAAGCGCGGGGCTTAAGTCATCTTCGGATACAAAGAATTGTGGCGCAATCCGACTACTTCCAACTGGGACGGCAGCCCATTTCGCGGAGCGTCCTGCTCCGCTCAGATACTCCTTGCATCCACACCTGAACTGGGAGACCATCCTCCCTTCGATAAGCGGCACAGAAGCACGCCGGCTGTCGATCTGCGTGCCCCTCCTGAATATCTCCCTATCAAGAGTCATGTCCAGCTCGCGCATCGGGTGGACGCCACCAAACAGTGCGTGATTCGCCATGCGATCCGCATGACGCCAGATGCATCTCAGCGTGCTCGCTTCGATATCCGTCTTGACTTCGGGAGCTCCAAGCTCTCCGGAAACATCGTTGAACAGGGTTTCGTCAAGAGTAAGCTCGGATGTTACGAGAACGCCTTCTTCGTTTGCAGTGCAGTATCGGAAATGGACCCCGGTTCCGACTGAATCCCTGTGCTTGCCTCTCAGGACGGCAAGGACGAATTTGAAACGTGAGTCAATAGCGAAAAACTTTGCGTGGTTCATGAAAACTGAGATATCGATGCAGTCGAACTCTTCAATCATACAGGAACGCACCGGAGCGAGACTCTTCGAACGTATTAACCCAGCTGGCAAGTAGAGCGCAATGCACCCATCTGGTGCGCAGATTGTCATGCTGAGGTTTAGGAAGGCGCGATATAGATCCATCCCGCCTTTGAGGCCGTAAGCTTTCGAAAGCTTGCTTGACAAAGCACGACTGGCATTCCTGTGCTGCTCGTATCCTGCTGGCAGATCGCCGAGTTCGACGCCATAGTCCACAACCACGCCATGCCCCCTTGCGTATTCGTTGCGCGAAGGTCGCACGCGTTCCCATGGAGGATTTCCAACTACTGCCGAGAAAGCCTCCAAACCGAAGAATGTTGGTATGCCATCGGCAAGTTCTAGACTGTCCCCGCAGGCAAAATGGGTAATGAGAAGCTTGAGCCTCGAGCTGTCCTGAATAAAGGATGCCAATGCGAGGAGCGACCCTCGTATGGCAAAAGGCGACAGGTCAATACCATAGATGTTTTCTGAAACGAACTCCTCCACGCACCTTCCGTCAACGCTGAATGCATCAGCGCATGCTGCAAGCACAATTGAAGTTCCACACGAGGGATCGATGATGGGTCCACCGGCGTAATCACGCATCATGGTGTTTGCCAGATACTTTGCAAGACGGAAGTCGGTGTAAACGGCACCGTTTCGCTTAGTGCTCACTTCGCCCTCATCAATGCGGGCAAGGGATGCGAGCGCAATCGCAGGCGGAATACCGCACGTGTTAATAGCCACAACAAGCTCGTTGACGATATCCTCATCAATATCGAGACTGCAATCGTAGCCAGTCACAGCACGGTAATCATCTATAGGCATACTGGAGTAACGACAGGAAACTGCCTCAAGTAGCGAGAGCCGTGCCGCAGCTTGCTGTTCACAGGCTTCGGCGAATGCATCGACAAGGGCGTTTGCCTTAATCAGCCTCTTGCTTTCAACAGTTGCGGGATGGGCCATGCTAGGCTCTCCCGTCCTTTGTCACTTCGATTAGATATTCTTCCACCGAGGCATCGCCTTCTGCGGCGATTCTGTTCGGTCGATACCTACCTATCTCACCAAGTTGATGCACTGTTACTCTTCCGTTATTAGGGAGCGTTGTGAGTAGATCGTCTAACGCAACATGTCCCTGTGAGCTATACGAAAGGAAGACCCGTTTTGCTCTCAATCGACCAATGCAATCGCTGATGGCATGGAGCGCCCTTGCCTTATAACAGAATGGTGATGCAATGTGCTTCCATGGCCTCAGCCCCGCCACACCCTCAACAGTCGGCTCGTCGTGGTATGCGATGGTTTCCGGAATGTGATAGTAAGAAGCATATTGCCGCTTGGTGTAGGGCGGATCTAGGTAAACCGTGTCGCTCTCGCTGGTTGTTATATTGAAAACGTCGCCCACGTTCATCTTGTGGTCAATGCGACGGGGGAATAGCGTCCGTGGCACTAGCACGAGTTTACCTTCAGACTGCGAAGTCCACTTCTTGAGAAAGCATCCATACGTACCGGCGATGTTGGCAATGTCGTTTGTCGCTTCAATCAAGTCGGCTACGAGAAGCGCCTGCTCTCTGTATCCAATTAAACCGCGCTCGTGCCAATCCGCGATTAGATTACGAACACCATCAATTCTTCGAGCGTTATCTTCGGTAAAATATCGCCGCTCGTAATTACAGAACATTGAAGATGCTGGGCTGTATGTCCTCCAGATAAAACCATTCGCAGCTTCAGCTTTGTTAAGCTCTGCAATAGCGGCAGCGTAATCACCGATGCGCGCGAAATCGAGCTCATGCTCATTGTAGAGCGATGCATCGGCGAGGTAAGTCGCAGAAAGTAGCGTATCGTTGCCGGTTACGCTCCAGCCACGAAGAGCCGCGGCTCGCGCCACAATGCCTGTTCCACAGAATCCATCGACAAAGTGAGACGACCCCTTTGAAGGGTCGCCTATGATATCTAATATCGCCTCAGCGAGGCGGGCTTTAGATCCAATGTAGCGAACTGCCATTCCACTCCAATCAATCTTTTTTATTTTACTACTGACACAGGAAACGTTGAGACCCGCCCTGCCAATAGCGCCACAACAACACTCTGAACGGGAGAGGGACAGCGGATTCACTCGATTCGATCATATCGCGGGGCTTGCCAGAAGAACCGGTCGAGGACACAAATCAACGCCATTCTCAAGGAGAAGGTCGTGATCTCGCCGAACCTGACCACAAGAAGCGCGTTATCGCTTCCGACCAGGCAAGGCCCAAGATGCACAAGCTCAAGGACATGCAGTTCGCAAACGCCATCATCGAGCTTCGCAAGTGCCGCGCTCCGAAAAAGCGTGGCCAGGATGCAGCTGGCCGGCGCGTCCACGAAGGCGACCAAAAACACCTCGGAGAGACCCATTAAAGCTCCAGCGTGTCGCCGCAATTGTGCTGAAGTCCAACAACAGGGTCTTCGGGCCGTCGAGAGGCGGGGTGCACCCTTGACCTATGGAGATCCCACGCCCTTTCGCTGGCAGCCCCCAAGAGGTTCTGGGGTTACTCTTGCAAAAAAACGCGCCAGCGATAGTGGCCTAGGACCAACCACCTTTGTTTTTTCGCATTGCTTCATCATAATCGTTGATGAAAAGCTTCAGCAAATCCCCCTGTTTTAGCCCCCGCTTTTCTCCCATATCTTTGCGAAGCTGTATGAGCACAATCTCCATACCATGCAGAAGATCATAAGGGTCTGCGGGAGTCTTTCCGCTCAAAGCACGCCACTCATCCCATTTCTTAATTGCCTTCGATGAGCCCCATAAGGTCAATCCCTGATTAAAGCTCATCATATCGTCCAGCATGCTCTCCTGGGAATATTCTTTCCCCTTCTTGGTTGCACTAAGCATTTTATAAAAAATTCTAACTAGCTGGGTATACGGTTCTTCTCGATGCTTCCTTAGATACTCTTCGCGCTCATGCTTACTCTTGAGAACATTATTTATTATGGCACCGCCAACAACGGTAAGGATGGACACGCAGCCCGTTATTAAAGCTACAACAATTGCTGCATCCAGCGACGAGAGGCCATCAAAGAAGGCAACGAGGGCAGCACCGACATTGTGAACCAGAAAGGACACAGCCTCCACGCCGACAAAGACCACCCCAGCCAAGGCTAAAAGTCCTTTGGCGATTGCCCCAAAAGATTGATTTTCACTCGCGTTATTCATCGATTCTCTGTTCGCACTCAATCATGGACATTTGCATTTTTCTTGCCCAATTCGCGAGAACCCACACCCTCTCGGTTCTCTCATTGCTCCCTCCCCTCCCTCGTTTCACATGACCCCAAAACCCGAAACGCATCCTTCCACCGCCAGACATCCCGAAGAATCAGACGAATCTCCATAGCATAGCTTTCCCTACGCCGCAATTATAAAGCAGATAGCCCATAGAGCATTCCGTTCTTTCTTGCCATACGCAGCCGATTTCAATTCAGCCTTACGCTTGTGCGCATTTGACCTTTGCGATCCTCTCGGAGAACTCTTGGCGTCTCATACCGGTATCGCTTCGCTGTTCACCCCCTCCCTCAATCGGCACCATGTCGAGGCGCAGGGTTTGCTCTATCACCTTCATGAGGACGTCGTCTTCTATCCGGGGGTTCATCTTCACGAGGCCCACCAGGCCGAATATCACGACGCAGAACATCTCGTGTACGAGCTCGATCTCGATCCGGTGGTAGGCCGCGTACTCCTTCGCGATGTGGTTCGCCAGGCAGTCCGCCGTCTCGCGCGTGGCGCGCACGTCGAAGGCGTCCCGCACGCCCAGCTCCTCCAGCACGCCTATCATCGGGCGCGGACGCCCCGCCCCGTCGTAGAGCGAATACCGAAACGTCCGGATGCACTTCCTGAGAGACCCCGGCGTGTCGCCGAAGACCCGCGCCTCGTTCCACACGATCACGCTTTCGACCAGGTCTTCCACATAGTCGTCGATGACCGCCTCAATCAGCCCGTTGCGGTTCGCGAAGTGGTAGTAGATAAGCTCGCGGGTGACGTTCGCCTCCTTCGCGATGGCCGCGATGGAGGTCGCCCGCACCCCTCTCAACTCGAAGAGTTTCCGCGCCGTGGCCACAATCGCCCCCGGCGTATCGGTCAGACGCCGCGATTCCTTCAGGTCGCGGCGCCTCTCCCGTACGCAGCCAGCCGCCTGCAGCGGCGTCATCTTCCCATAATCGCGCATCGTCGTCATCCCCTGGAACGCCTCGTCTCTCCTCCGCGAAATGTCCTGCACAAATCATAGCCTTTTGTGAAATATTGCGATACCGGCATTTGCTAGACTTCAAGCGAACCGGCCCGTACGCGGGCGCATCGCAAGCCGCATTCCCGCTTCTGAAACGCGCGGGCACATGCCGACGAAAGGAGACCCCATGGGCATCCTCTACCAGGCAGCCGATCCGATTTACTGGGTCATTTGGCTCTTCGTCCTCTTCACCCTGATGGCCTTCAACGAGCTGGGGCGCGTCAAGCTGTGGTTCGGGCTCATCCTGTTCGCGGTCGTGCCGATCGCGCTCACGCTCTTCGTGTGGCCCGAAACCGCCGCGCCCGGCAACGAGTACGGCACGGGCACCTGGTTCAACTGGGTGAAGACCTATTCCGCGCTGGCCGGATGCCTCGGGTTCATAGCCCTGCGCTTCGTGAAATGGCGCGGGAAGGACGGCAAGACCCACTATCTGCACGAGAAGCGCTGGGCGCTGTGCTTCCCGCCGCTCATCCTGGCGATCAACATCGCCGAGGCGGTCATCCGCGACTTCCAGGTGTTCGGCTTCGCGCTGTGGGAGGGCGGCGTCGTCGAGAACCTCTGGACGATATCGGGCCCGTGGAACATCATGAACGGCATCGCCGGCATCCTGAACATCCTCACGATCTGCGGCTGGTTCGGCATCTTCATTTCGAAGGATCCGTCGAAGGACATGATCTGGCCGGACATGATCTGGGCCTGGATCATCGCCTACGACCTTTGGAACTTCGCCTACACCTACAACTGCATCTCGGATCACTCAGCCTACTGCGGCCTGGCGCTGCTTCTGGCCTGCACCATCCCGACGTTCTTCATCAAGCGCGGTGCATGGCTGCAGCATCGGGCGCAGACACTGGCACTGTGGATCATGTTCGTGATGACAGTGCCCCAGTTCGCCGACGTGCTCGCCCCCATCCCGACCACGCACAACCCCATGGCGTTCTTCGCGGTGAGCCTGATCGCGCTGGCGTCGAATGTGGCGCTGGCGGCTTACCAGCTCTACCGCATCCGCAAACTGAAGCTGAACCCGCTGAAGGATCAGATCTACGCCGGCACGAAGGCCTACCAGCGCATCGTGGAGGAGAACGAATAGCAGCTACCGCCCTATCCAGAAGGCGCTCACGAGGAAATACCTTCCGAAAGAGTAGCCCCACAATGGCGTACGCGCTAGCTGTCTCGCGATGAATCGATAGCCGTAATAAGATGATTCACCCAAGTGATCGCATCATCAAACGAGAGGATATCCAATCCTTCGGCTGCAGCGTTATATCCAATCTCCCAATCGCGCCCTGCAGCCACACAAGACCTAGTCAAGACAGCTCCTTTCTCAGGTGCTCAAACTCGTCTTTAGTGATGAGTCCTTCGCGTCTTGCGTCTTCGACAGCACTTTTTAACCGCTCCCCCATCACCATTCCACGGCACTCCAATATCGCCTCAGCGAGGCTTTGCGAGGGAATGCCCTCGTAGCTAGTTACCGTCTTGCCAGACACGGTGACAGGCTGGACCCATTCGGGAAGCTCCCTTCTCACTCTTTTTGTCGTTCCCACGCTGATGTGCCTCGGATTGGCAAGGGCCAGCCCATGCATTGCGAGCACTGCTTCGCCGAAAAGGAAGCTGCCATCCCCGACAAGAGCCACAGCTTCCGCATACCTGTCGTATTCCGTGGGCACATAGCGAACGAGCTTGTACACTCCGTACCCTCGCTTAAGAAGTCTTCCCATACCGACCCATCGATTTAGCTCGGATTTCGCAACGCCAAGGTTTTTTGCTTCAGCAGAGGTGATCAGACCGTAATTGTCGGCCGCTAACTCATATATGTCATCGAAATGCGCCATGGCAAAAGGTTAACACTTGTGTATACCTTTTGGCAATCGGAAGAAATCAACAATTGGCCGCGTTCGTCCAGAGATATAGAGATTAAAGGCAGCACAGACGCTGCCCGGGGTCGTCGCCACGGAGGCGGGGCGGGCGAACGGGGCCGGCGATAGCCTCGAGGGGCCCTACGACGGGTACGCCGAGTGCGTCAAGGCGACGTTCGACGAGGGCCGCGCGACCGTGACCGAGCTGATGGGCTACTTCTTCGAGATAATCGACCCCTACAGCGTGAACCGGCAGGGCGCCGGCGTCGGCGAGAAGTACCGCACCGGCGTCTACAGCGAGGATCCCTCCCACCTGCGCGAGGCGCAGGCCTACATGCGGGCGAGGCCCGACCGCGACCGGATCCGCGTCGAGGTGCTGCCGCTTGCCCGCTGTGTCCCGAGCGCCGAGGAACACCAAGACCGGCTGGACAAGTTCCCCGACGACTACTGCCACATCCCCAAGGAACTCATGACGAAGTACCTTTAGAAGGAGTAGTTCTACGGCCCATCTGCACAAATGCAATAAGAGAGTTTGCTGTCGTATGACTTGAGGTCACGGTTTGTGACCTCAAGTCATCTCGCCTCTTCTGAGCCAATTCTTCCTCGAATCAAGCGCTTCCTTCCTTGGCTTGACTTTCTCTCCTTTTATGCTTTGTATCAATTTTAATTATGATACAATACCTCAAAACAGAAAGAAGGGGAGGCAATGAGTGAGCGCACCATCCGAATACCTCTGAGCGCCGAGATCGATGCCTCTACGGCTGAAGATCTCAAAGTTCTCGAGAAAGACCTCGCCACGATGGGCGTACGCCTCACAATTCCCGATGCGCTGCCCGGCGGAGCGCTGGTGTTTGAATACGATGATGAGGCCCACAAGCGCAATGCCGGACGGAAGAGAAAGACCATTCCGGCAGACAGCGAACTTTCGGAAATGACCCAGGCGCAAATGGACGAATGGCTTCTCGATGCCCCCATCGCCGAGATCCAGAAAACGCTCGACGTGGGACGAGCAACCGCCTATCGCCGCGTAAGGGAGGCCCGATCGCGAGTGGTTTACGCAGTGGTTTCCCTCGCCGACATAGACGACAACCAAGAGGGAGGAAAAGACGCATGAAACTGAAGCTCTCATCTCTCAAACGATTGACTACATGTATAACATAGTATACACTTAAGGAGCATGAGCGATGATAACCGTCCTGCAAACAAACGAGTTCGTGAAATGGCTCAAACGACTCAAAGACGTTGAGGCGCGAGCACGTATTCTCGTGAGAATACGGCGCCTTTCACTAACGGAAAATTTCGGAGACGCTAAATCAGTTGGTGACGGCGTTTATGAGATGCGCATCGAACACGGGCCTGGATATCGCCTCTATTACGCAAGACGGGACAATGCGGTGGTCTTGCTCCTCATCGGCGGAGACAAATCATCGCAACAGCGAGACATCGCGAAAGCAAAAAAGCTTAACCTCGAGTACAGATGATGGGAGTCCGCAATGAAGAAAGCGACAAGCTGGGATGCAGCCGATTATCTCGAAACAGAAGCCGACATTGCGGCCTACCTAAATGCCGCTTTTGAAGACGGCGACACTTCCGTAATCGCCGCCGCTCTTGGCGACGTCGCCCGCGCAAAGGGAATGACGCAACTTGCAAAGGAAACCGGCATCACGCGCGACGGCCTCTACAAAGCACTTTCGCCCACAGGGAACCCTTCATTCGATACTGTACAGAAAATCTTAAGGGCTTTTGGATTAAGACTGGATGTAGCCACCTCAGCCCAAATTTAAACAGATGGATCCTAGTCCTTCACACCTGCGACTGCTCATTATATTTCCAATGGAGCAATGTATGAATAAGTCGAGGTGCTGCCGCTTGCCCGCTACGTCCCGAGCGCCGAGGAGCACCAGGATCACCTGGACAAGTTCCCCGACGACTACTGCCACATCCCCAGGGAACTCATGACGAAGTACCTTCAAAAGGTGGAATAGCTTTCGCCACCTGCGCCAAACGCCGCTATAGCTCGGCGAATCTCTCTATACGCTCGGTCTCCGCCTCGGACAGGCGGCGCAGCATGGCGGCCAGACCATCGTAGTCGCTGCGCGCCAGCAAGTCCATGTAGGCGGCGCGCTCTTCCACGGGGATCACTACCGGAGCGAGACCGGCTCGCATGAGCCCGCGGTTTACGAGGATGCGACCCGTCCGCCCGTTGCCATCTTCGAAGGGATGAATTCTCTCGAAGCGGATATGGAAGCGGGCCTCACGCAGGAAGGGGTCTCCTCCCTCGTCGTGGTTGTACTCGTACACGAGCTGCATCATGAGCTGGTTCACTTGATTGGCGGCCGGCGGCAGGTGCTCGGCCCCGCGGATAATCACCTGGCCGTGACGATAGTCGTCGATGCCGCTTATGTTACGGTTGATATCCCGCGCTATAGCCTTGACAAGCCGCTCCGAAAGAGGGTCGTCCATATTTTCCGATGCCGTGGCCAGGGCGTACTTGTGGTTGATCGCCTCGTACAGCTCGCGCGCCGTAGTCGTCACCTTCAGGGAGTTGTCGTTCCACAGAATGGCGTAGGTCTCAGCATAGGACAGCGTACTGCCCTCGATGGCATTCGAGTGATAGGTGCTACGGGTCACGTAGTCCTCAAAGTAGGTCTGATGATCGCGCATGAACTGCAGGGCATCCACGAAAACGCTCCTTAAAAGAAGCGGGCGCCTCCTCAGAAGAAGCGCCCGACTAGAACGACGAAACGGAGCAGAAGATTCTACTCCCACTCAATCGTAGTTTTTGCCGTCAGGCGTACAATACGTATCAAATCATGTTATGTCGTCCAACCTGCATCATGACGTCCACCTAGTTAAGCAAATCAACAGTATCGTTTTGTACTCACCTTAAATCCCGTTTTACACACCTCGGAAAGGGAATAAATACGGCGTTACAATAAAGCACCTGTGAACAGGTGTTTTCTCCTATTTCGAAAATGCTGAGTACAAAAATGCCGAGATCCCGATCGTTTACTCCGCAAATTTATTACCAGGAATAACTCAGGAATAAATTCAGCATAGGGGTGTAAAGGCCTGAACAGGCAGAACGTGAAACGCTGAGTACAAAGTGAGTTCCAAGTGAGTACAGGGTCTTTATGAGCCGGTTCGCAGAGCAAAATCGCCCCAAACCGCTTAGCAGCATGCATCGACTGCCCATTTGCCGCCCAGATCCAGCATGCGGCGAAGGGAGGTCGCCAACTTACCTCTGCTCAACCGATAAAGGCACGACCTCGTTGATGGGGACATGCTTGTGAAGCGTGCCGTCATCGGCTCTCACATCGCAACTGGGGCAGACACCGAAACAAACGCCGCCGCCCCTAGGATCGACGACGAAAACGGTGCCGGAGACGAGGTTTCCGTCGAATTCGAATCGAACCCTGTTGCCCGCTTCTGGCAGGACCCTGGGTGACTCCATGGTAATTCTCCAATCTCAAGCACTCGTTTGCGAAGACGCGCGCTCCGGGTGGAGCTGCGGCGGTAATGCCACGAGAGGCTCGGTTCCCCCGTGAGCTAGCTCTTGGGAAACTCCAGTCCCTTCAGCGTCTTCAGGAACACTTTGCTGAGCCTTCGCCTGCTCTCAAAGAAGATGAGCTCGGACTTGCTCATGCCCGCGCCATTTTCAGATTTCTCCCGCATAAGCTCCAGCGTGCAGACCATGTCCGCCGTCTGGCTCAGCCTGTATTCGGAGGGAGCTATCTTGCGGACATCCACATTCGTCAGATACGCGCAAAGCACGGTGTTGATGAGGTCCGTGACAAGAGCCTGACCGTTGTCGTAGTACACGATGACCGACTCGAATCCCTGGAAGAAAGCAAGGTTGTCCCTCAGGAAAGAGCCCAGCTCGTTTGCGAGCCGCCCCCTCAGCGCGAACCGGTCGGCGCATTCCCTCTTCCTGACGGAAAACGTCTTGTAGCTGATAGGGCTAAGCCTCATGAACGAGAACATCTTGAAGAAGACTTTGCGGCGCTTTTCGAGATCGACGTCCTTCCATTCATCCTCTTTGCGGACTATGGGACCGGAGTGGACTGCTTCTTCAGGATGCACATCCAGAAGATCGAGCTCGTAGCAAAGCTTTTGTTCCTGCTGTTCGATGCTCGATGCTTGGTCATGGAGTATCATCGTGATCAGATAGAACTCGGAGTTCGACCCTACGTCTCCAGATTCGTCGATGAATATCCCAAGGTCAGACAAGGTATTGCTCCTAGATATAGAAATGGCGGGGAATATCCCCGCCGCAGGGTGGACCAAGATCTATTCGACCAGTCCGTTGCTGAACATTATAAGGCCTGCGAGCTCCTGCGACAACAGGCAATTCCGCCCTACACGAAATCGTGACCTCTCGTGGCTATACGCAGGCGTAGACCATGTCCCAGGTGATGATCTTTCGAATCGCCCCGCATGCTCGGCGATAATCTCCGGCACCAACAGCAGCCTCATATGCAATCTTCACGGTAAGCTCGTCTATACCGACAGCCTCGGCGATCCAGAGGAGCGAGGCAGCGTTCATCAGGCTGTTGCAGCATCGTCTCGCGCTGGAGTTCGGAGTCTGCCTGCTGTACGAACCGCTTCCCTTGGTCTCGTTCGCGCGAAACCATTCGACCATGTGCTCGCGCTCGGTCCTTCCCGTCTTGGTGGACGAGTCGTGAACCTCGCTTATGTACCTGTCTGAATATGGGTAGTGATCCTCTTTGGTTCTGAGAATGTCCGAGAATCTCCTGCATCTGATGTCGGCCAAGCTGTTTCCCTCGTTTATGGTTCCTTCACATGTAATTATAACGGCAGGCACGGAGAGCCACTTTTGCACACCCTATGGCCTATCGCCTCTTTCCGAAGATCGCATCTATGATGCCGTAGACGATCGAAGACCCGAGCCATAGAGGAACAATCAGTATCGAGGCGATGAACAGACCGTAGAGTAGCGGGTGCAAGACAGCTCCTCCAACCAATCCGGCTATTGCCAACCCGATGACAAGTATCGCTATTATCCAGCCCATCAAAAGACCCTCCTGAACCACTGTGACAAATTGTCACAGTGGCCCTGAGCAGGCGACACTTCGAGAAAACTAGAACAGGCAGGCATCTATGGCCTCCTTGCCGCGAAGCTAGTGAAGCCAAATAGTGCCTCTGACCTGGTAATACTCACTCCCACTCGATAGTTTTAGGGGCGGATAATTGTTCGAGCAGAGTCATTTCGTATCACCTCATCATAGGATGTCCGACTAGTGTCGAGCATTCCTAGTACCAATTTGAACTCACTTATTTCGCAATCTCTAGTCTTAGCATGAGGGAGTAAATAAGAAAACTAGAAAACACTTTGTCTGACCAGCCGAAACTCTCTGCACATGTTTATGTTGAGTTCAACTACCCATTATACAGGACTCATATTTATACCCAGGAATAACGCAGGAATAAAAACAGACTATGGGTGTAAAGTCCTGAACTGCGCAAACGAAAAACCATGAGTTCAAAGTGAGTTCACGATGAGTTCAGTGTCTCCGAAGGCCAAATCACTGTAAAACATCACATCCAAGCCATTAGCCGCCATGCGAGAGCCATTGTTCTGCGGAGACTAGACTGACTTAGGTCAAGGCAGAGATAGCAGAGCATAAGAAAGGCCGAGGGATGCCCTCGGCCATTCAGCAGAAGAAAAGCCTCCAGCAGCTTCCATGAACTAGACTAGTCGCGAATTAGAGTGCCTATTCCGTTCGAAAACGCTGTAGGCACTCAACGCCCTTGTTGATTGCGTTCTCGCTGATCGAGTAGTGCATCCAGCGCCCTTGCTTCCTAGCGCTGATCAGACCGGCATCCTTCAATATCTTCATGTGATGAGACAAGGTGGGCTGGGTGATGTCGAGCTCGTCGAGAATACGACAGGCGCAGAGATCCTCTCCTTGGGATACAAGTTTTAGGATACGCAAGCGATTCTCGTCTCCGAGAGCCTTGAATAGCAGCGCTGTCTTCTCTGTCTCCATGATTCCAAACCTTAGAAATTGATGCTTATCTATATATTCAATCAGGATGTTACGGCTGTCAAGCGCAGAACGCACCCCGTCAGATAGCGGCTTCCGCCTACAGGAGCTCCTCGATCTCCGATTGCGCGAGCACCTTGCCCTGCGAGACGACCTTGCCGTTCACGAGAAGCGCAGGCGTAGCCATGATGCCCGCCTCGGCTATCGCTACCGGGTCGGTGACGTACTCCACGCTCACCGCGCCGCCCGCCTTCGATGCGGCGGCCTGCGCGTTATCGTTGAGCTGGTGGCAGCGCTTGCATCCCGGCCCCAGCACGGTCAGCACGACTGCATCCGCCCCAGATGAATCGCACTCGCATGCCGCAGGTGCCTCCTCGCCCTCGGGTACCTCCACGATCTCCATGTCGCAGCAGCAGCTATCTTTCTTGTCCTCTTTGCCGAACACCTTTCCGAACAGTCCCATCTTCCTATCCTTTCTCTAATGGGCCTTCATTGCTATATGCTTCTCATGCCGCTAGGGCATGACGAGTGTGAACGCGAAGCCTGTGCCTATGGCCACCAGCAGGATGCACAGCACGAACGTCACCACCATGGGCTTCTTGAATATGCTGTTCAAAAGCGACACCTCGGGGATGGAACAGCCCGCGCCGCCCAGGATGAGCGCGATGACGACGCCCGCTGACACGCCCTTCTCCATGAGGATCCCCGCGATGGGGATCATCGTCTCCACGCGGATGTACATGGGGATGCCGATCACGGCGGCAAGCGGGATGGCCCAGAGGTTGTCCGCCCCGGCAAGCCCTTCCAGAAGCTCGGTGGGAACAAATCCGTAGATGAAGGCTCCGATGCCCGCGCCGAGGAGCAGCCACCCGACGACCCCCTTGAACAGCCCTATGGCGTCCTTGAAGGCGTACTTGCATGCCTGAGCCTGCTTCTGCCAGAACGTCCCCTTCAGGTTCTCCCAGGTGACCTCGTCGCCTCCACAGCACCCGCCCTTGACGGCGACGTTCTTGATGTAGCGGGAGAACCCGAGAGCGTCGAGCAGAAGCCCCACGCACACCGCGAACGTGAAGGTGATGACGGTGTAAACCAGCGTGGGAACGGGCCCGAAGAACACGAGCAAAAGCGCGATGATGGCCGGGTTGAGGATGGGCGATGTCATCAAAAACGATATGGCTCCCGAGAACGGAGCGCCGCTCTTGAAGAGCCCCACCAGCACGGGGATGGTGGAGCATGAGCAGAACGGCGTCACCGCCCCGAGCGCCGCGCCGAGCACGGCGTTGGTGACCTTGTGGGGACGAGAGAGGATGCGCTTGATGCGGTCCTTCGACACCCACACTTGCAACAGGGCCACGAAGAAGCTTATGGCGATGAAGAGCAGGAAGAGCTCCCCGAACAGGTAGGCGAACGTGCCCAGAACGTTGAGCAGGTTCTCCACGGTGAATAAGTTGTCGAACATCTATGCCTCCTTGGTCTCGCATGCCGATGGGAAGGGGTATGGCCCAAAGCCCATCGGCCGCAATCAATCGAATCAGCTATACGGTCGTCAATTGAAACCCGGGAGGCCTACACCGACCTGCATCTATGTCTTCTCTTGCACCTGCACATAAGAGCTCCTAAACGAACAATGGCTGCAGCCAGTTGAACACGTACCCGCTTATGATCATGCCGATAAGGCAGATGCCGACGAACGTGGCGAGCAGCTTCGGCTTCACCACGCGCGAGAGCATGGTGAGCGAGGGGATCGAGAGCACGGTGACGCTCATCATGAACGCGAGGATGGTGCCGAGTCCCACGCCCTTGCCGAAGAGCGCCTCGGCGATCGGGATGGTGCCGAAGATGTCGGCGTAGATGGGAGCGCCGATGAGCGTCGCGAGCACGACGGCAAACGGGTTGCCGTCGCCCAAGACCGCCTCGACGATGTCCTGCGGGATCCAGTTGTGGATGAGCGCGCCGATGGCGACGCCCAGGAGGATGAAGGGGAACACCTTCTTGAAAGTCTCCGCCGTCTGCCCGAGTGCGTAGGTCGCGCGCTCCTGCTTCGTCATCGTCTCGGCTTGCACGGCGTCCACCGCCTCGCCGCGCACGAAGTCGGCCACCTGGTCATCCATGTGGAGGTGCTGAATGACGGTACCCCCCGCCACTGCGATCACGAGTCCCACCACGGTGTAGATGAGGGCCACGTGCGGGCCGAAGATGCTCATGATGAGGATGATGGAGGCGATGTCCACCATGGGAGACGAGATGAGGAAGGAGAACGTCACCCCGAGCGGGAGCCCCGCGCGCGTGAACGCGATGAACAGCGGGATAGAAGAGCAGGCGCAGAACGGCGTCACCGTGCCAAGCAAAGCACCTACGATGTTGCCGCCGATGCCCTTGAACCGCCCCAGGATGCGCTTGCTGCGCTCGGGCGGGAAGTAGCTCTGAATGTAGCTGATGATGAAGATCATCACGCAGAGCAGAATGACTATCTTGACGGTGTCGTAGATGAGGAAATGTATCGTGCCTCCCCATTGGGAGTTGACGTCCAAACCGAATGCGCCCACGAGCATGGTCACAAGATCCGAAAGCCACTGCATCTTGAGCACCTGATCCATAAGGTACGAGCCGACCACTTCCATTATAAATCCTTTACATCGATAACCGTCTATGTAATACGCTTAGTATATTCATACATTGAAATGTGTCAATGTATAGTCTATGAATCGCTGGATTCTTAAAACAATTCAAAGTTATAAAGCTAAGGAATCTGAAATCTAAGCGCATATTTGAAACATTGTCTCTAGGCACAGCACTCCAGAAGCCGCCAATATACAGTATTGGAACCGGGAAAAGAAAGACCCGTCAAGGCTTTGACGGGTCATTTTCAATCAAATCGAAAGTGAGAGGATAATCGAGTGGCTTGCAAAATCCTTGTGGAGAATTACACAGTTTTACAAAGAATTAGAAAGTAATGGTGAAGCAAAATAGCGCCTCTGAACTGGTAAAACTCACTCCCACTCGATCGTTGCGGGCGGTTTGCTGGTGATATCATACACCACTCGGTTCACGCCGGGGACTTCGGCTACGATGCGGCCGGAGATGCGGGCCAGGACGTCATAGGGCAGGCGGGCCCAGTCGGCGGTCATGGCATCCGAGCTTTCTACGGCGCGCAGGATCACCGGGCGCGCGTAGGTGCGCTCGTCGCCCATGACGCCAACGGACTTGATGTCTGGCAGCACGGCGAAGTACTGCCAGACACTGTGCTCGCTGTTGCGCTCGCCTGTCTCGGCGAACAGGCGCTCGTTGTAGGTGTCCAGCTCCTCGCGGACGATGGCGTCGGCGTTCTTCAGGATGCTCAGCTTCTCGGCGTCCACGTCGCCGATGATGCGGATGGCCAGGCCCGGCCCCGGGAAGGGCTGGCGGTGCACGATGTAGTCGGGCAGCCCCAGCGCCGTGCCCAGCGCGCGTACCTCGTCCTTGAAGAAATGATCCAAGGGCTCAATCAGGTCGAAATGCACGCCCTCGGGGAACGGAATCAAATTATGGTGCGACTTGATGGTGCTTGCCTTCCCGCCGGTCTTGCGCGCGCCGCTCTCGATGATGTCGGGGTAGATGGTGCCCTGGGCCAGGTACTTCACCGGGCGCCCGTCCTGAGCCAGATCCTCCGCCACGGCGAAGAACTCCTTCCAGAACTGCGTACCGATGATGCGGCGCTTCTGTTCCGGATCGGTCACACCGCGCAGAAGCTCCAGGTAGCGCTCCTCGGCGTGCACGTGGATGAAGTCCACGTCGAACTGCTTCGTGAACACCTCTTCCACCTCCTCGGGCTCGCCTTTGCGCAGAAGGCCGTGGTTCACGAACACGCAGGTCAGCTGCTTGCCGATGGCGCGAGCGCACAGCGCCGCCACCACGGAGGAGTCCACGCCGCCCGAAAGGCCTAAAATGACGCGGTCGTCCCCCACCTCGGCGCGAATGGCCTCCACGGAGTCGTCGATGATGGAGTCCATCGTCCAATCCGGCTCAAGTTCGCACACGCCGAACAGGAAGTTGCGCAGCATGGTCTGGCCGAACTCGGTGTGGCGCACCTCCGGATGGAACTGCGTGGCGAACAGGCGCCGCTCGGGGTATTCCATGGACGCCACCGGGCACACCTCGGTGCGCGACGTGACAGAGAAGCCCTCGGGCACGCGGCTCACGGCATCGCGGTGGCTCATCCACACGGTCTGCTCGCCGGGGGTGCCGTCGAACAGCGCCGACTCGCCCGCCCGCGTGATGACCGCCGGGCCGTACTCGCCCTTCTCGGTATGTCCCACTTCCCCGCCGAGCGCCACAGCCATGGCCTGCTGCCCGTAGCAGAAGCCGAGCACGGGAATGCCCAGGGCAAGGATCTCCGGATCGATGGAGGGGGCGTCCTCCGCGTACACCGACGCCGGGCCGCCGGACAGGATGATGGCCGCGGGCGCAATGGCGCGCACCTCCTCGGCCGTGATGTCGCAGGGCACGATTTCGGAATACACGTGCAAATCGCGCACGCGACGGGCGATGAGCTGCCCGTACTGGGCGCCGAAATCGACGACGATAACCTTCTGTTCCGGGGTAGCGGACTCGGCCACAATGCCTCCTTGGATCGCGAAATGTTCGAGGGCGATTTTACACCTCCCCGCGCGCAGAGGTATTTCTGCGAGGTGAAATGTCGAGAAAGTGCGGAATGGGTGGTCGGCCGCCGCAACTACCGCAGGTACTTCGCCCGCAGGGCCTGGCGCTTCTCGGGGCCGAAATCCAGGGCCTCGGTGAGGTAGTTGTCGAAGGAGCCGTAGTTGGCGCTCACCGCCGCCATGGCGCGGTCGTAGTAGTCGTTGTAGGCGTAGAACAGCGAGTCGACGTCCGCATCGAGCCCGCGCGCAAGCCGCAGCTTCTCGCTGATGGCGTCGATGATCCCCTCGGCGCGGTTGCGGACGAACAGGTTCGTGGCCAGATAATCGGCGCGCACGTAGGCCTCGGGCACGCCGAGCGCCCGTTCCACGATGACGGCGCCCAAACCGGCACGATCCTTGCCCTCGGTGCAGTGCCACAGATATGCTCCGCCGTCGCCTTCCAAAAGCACCTCGAGGAACGACGTGTAGGCGACCCGCCCCGCCTCGTCCAGCAGGATCTGCGGGTACATGCCGCACACCAACTCGTGGGGGCCGGCGTTGTAGCTGGCGAAGGTCTTCAGGTCCTGGGCCACGCCGGCACCGTGGGTGATGCCGATGGTCTCGCCGGACAGCGCCGGGAAGTCGTAGAAGACCACGCCCTCCATAAGCTCGCGAGGGTCGGGCTCCTTGTCGCGCTCGAGCTGGGTGCGGAAGTCGATGACGCCGGCGAGGTCGTAGTCGCCCACGAGCCGCGCCAAATCCTGCTCGCTCGCCTTGTGCAGCGCGCCGCTGCGCAGGAGCTTCGCCGGCGCGATGGTGCGCCCGTCGGCCGTCGGCATGCCGCCCAAGTCGCGCGTGTTGCGCAGCCCCTCAAAGGGAATGTGCCCGAATTCGGGGAACCCGGGAATGGGCTCGGGTCTATCGAGCTGCGAGGACTTCTCCTCGTCGATGCGCTTCTCTTCCGTGGTCATAGCGGCCTCCCGTCTTCGCGAACGCGGGCCCCCCGCGTCGGTGTCTCCCGCCTATGGTAGGACAGCGAAGGGCCGCCTGCCACGGACAGACGGCCCTTGTCATCGTTTCGTCGCGACGGGGCGCCAATATCGGCGGCGCCGGACGCGCGATCCGGCTGTCTTCGCGCCCTCCTACGACGCCTTCGCGAAGGCAACCGACGAGGCCTCCACGGGACGCGCCGGGTCGCGTATCCAGTCGTTCATGCTGCCGGCGTACAGATACAGTCTACTGTAACCCGCCGACGCCAGGTAATCGCAGGCGATCTTGGCATGCACGCCCATCTGGCAGTACACGACGACCGCGTCCTCGGGGAAAATGCCGTTGTCCTGGAACATCTCGGCCAGCTCCTCGGCAGGATCCTCCGAGGCGGCGGCCACATCGAGCCGAATGTTGATGGCCGAGGGAATATGGGCCGGGTCGTAGCGCAGCGGCGGCCGCACGTCCACGATGGGCATGCGCCCTATCTCGCGCTTCACGAAGTCGGCATCGACGATTTGGTAAGCCTTCATTGCAACACCTTTCAAATTCGCATCGGGCGCGACGGGACGACCGACCGCGCCTTCTTCCCCAGCTCATATCAATGATTGGGAATTGGCCGGATCGTGCAAGGCAAAAGCATGCGGCACTGCGTCCTATCGCGTTTTCTGCTTTCAATGGTAGCTTTGGCGCGCCTTCCGATGGCGACGGAGCCGTTACGCTTCCCCTTCCGTTGCCCTTCCAAACGAAATCTTTTATTCCACCCCTTGACAGAACGGTGGCGGTGCCTATACTTATGAACAGTTGCTCATATGTTTAATAGTTTGCAAGGAGCTGAGATGAGCGAACCGACAGCCATAGAGAAAGAAGCCGGCAAAATCGTGGAAGGCGCCTGCGCATCGCTGGAGGCCTGCCCCTGCGGCTGCAACCGCGAAGCCACGGCAGGCTTGTTCGCGGAAATGCCCGACGAGGAGCTGCTGTTCGACGTGGCCGACCTGTTCAAGGCCTTCTCCGACACCACCCGCATCAAGATCCTGTTCGCGCTCATGGGCGGCGGCCTATCCGTCGGCGACATCACCGCCGTCGTCGGCTGCACCCAAAGCGCCGTGAGCCACCAGCTGCGCACGTTGAAGCAGGCGCGCCTTGTGAAAGCCACCCGCGACGGCAAGAACGTCATCTACGCCCTCTCCGACGACCACGTCTACACCATGCTCGCCCAGGGCATGACCCACGTGTGCGAGTAACCCTGTCCCCCTTGCGATTCACCGAACCGCCCGCCACTATCGAGTGGGAACAACATTGAAAGGAACCATCATGCGCAAGTCATTCAAACTGGAGAACCTCGATTGCGCCAACTGCGCCGCGAAGATGGAGGCCGGCATCAATGAGCTGCCCGGCGTGAACAAAGCATCCATCAGCTTCATGACGAGCAAGCTGATGATCGACGCGGACGCCGCCGACGAGGAGGCCCTAGCCGCCATTGTCGACGCCGCCCAGGCCGTCTGCACCAGCTACGAGAAAGACTGCCGCATCGTCCGTTAGGATTCCCCATGAACCCGAAGCAGAAGAAACTCCTCACCCGCATCATCGTCGCGCTCGTGCTGTTCGTCATCATCGAGGTGGCGGCCCAGACCGGCATCCTGCGCGCCGCCTTCGGCACCCCCGGCGACGTGTACGCCGAGTTCGCGTTGTTCCTCATCCCCTACCTCATCGCCGGCTACGACGTCATCGCCGGCGCCCTGCGCGGACTCGTTCACGGACACGCGCTGGACGAGGACTTCCTCATGACCGTGGCCACCTTCGGCGCGTTTGCGCTGGTGCTGTTCCCCGACACCGAGCCGCACATGGCCGAAGGCGCGGCCGTGATGCTGTTCTTCCAGGTGGGCGAGCTATTCCAAAGCTACGCCGTGGACAAGTCGCGCCAGTCCATCGCGGACATGATGGATATCGCGCCCGAGTACGCGAACGTCATGGAGGAGGGCAAGCTGAAGCAGGTGGATCCCTTCGAGCTCGCCCCCGATGACGAGTTCATCGTCATGCCCGGCGAGCGCATCCCGCTTGACGGCACGGTGCTGACCGGCGAAAGCCAAATTGACACGGCGGCGCTCACCGGCGAGTCGGTGCCCCGCACGGCGCGCCCAGGCGACGAGGTCATCTCCGGCTGCGTGAACCTGACGGCCAAACTCGTCGTACGCGCCACCAAGCCCTTCGAGGACTCCACGGTAAGCCGCATCTTGGAATTGGTGGAAAACGCCGCCGAGAAGAAGGCACGCACCGAGAACTTCATCACCCGCTTCGCCCGCGTGTACACCCCCATCGTCGTGGGCGTGGCCGCTGTACTCGCCATCGTGCCCCCGCTGTTGTTCGGCGGTCAGTGGTCCGACTGGATCCTGCGCGGACTCACCTTCCTCGTGGTGTCGTGCCCCTGCGCGCTGGTCATCTCCGTGCCGCTGTCGTTCTTCGGCGGCATCGGCGGCGCCTCGCGCCTCGGCATTCTGGTGAAGGGGTCGAACTACCTGGAGGCCCTCGGCTCCACCGAGACCGTCGTATTCGACAAGACCGGCACGCTGACCGACGGCACGTTCTCCGTGACCGAGCTCGTTTGTGCCCCCGGCGTAAGCAAGGCCGAGCTTGCTGGCATCGCCGCGGCGGCCGAGACCTTTTCCACCCATCCCATCGCGCAATCGGTGCGGGCCTATCGCGGAGCCGCAGTGGCGGCCGAGCGGGTGCGCGACGTCCGCGAGGTGAGCGGCCAGGGCGTGGAGGCGGTCGTGGACGGACGCGAAGTGCTCGTGGGCAACGGCAAGCTCATGGCGGCCCATCAGGTCGCCTTCACCGCCGTCGAGGCCCCGGGCACCGTGCTCTACGTAGCCGCCGACGGCACCTACCTGGGCGCCATCGCCATCGCCGACACCGTGAAGCCCGACGCCGCCCGCGCCATCGCCGATTTGCGCGCGGCCGGCGTGAAGAAGACCGTCATGCTCACGGGCGACCGCACACCCGTGGCCCGGGCCGTCGCCGCCGAACTCGGCATCGACGAGGTGCACGCCGAGCTGCTTCCCCAAGACAAGGTGGCCGAGGTGGAGGCGCTTCTCGCCCAAACCGAGCGCGACACCAATGGCAAGGGCAAGCTCGCCTTCGTGGGCGATGGCATCAACGACGCACCCGTGCTCACCCGCGCCGACATCGGCATCGCCATGGGCGCCATGGGCTCGGACGCCGCCATCGAGGCCGCCGACATCGTGCTCATGAACGACGACCCCGACGACATCGCCCGCGCCATTCACCTGGCGCGGCGCACCATGGGCATCGTCTGGCAGAACATCGTGTTTGCCCTGGGCGTCAAGTTTGCCGTGCTGGTGCTGGCCGCCTTCGGCATCGCCAACATGTGGATGGCCGTCTTCGCCGACGTGGGCGTGGCCGTCATCGCCATCTTGAACGCCATGCGCGCCATGAACGTGAAGCGCTACCTCGACTAAAGGCGAGCGGTCAAATCAACTTTAAACTGCATTTCGGCAACCGCCCGTTCACAGGCTGGCTCATAGCCCCCGATTTTCCTCGTCGGGGGCTATGCTCTTTTCAGCACATCAGTTGCACCACGCGCCGTCGCCTTTCCAGACGCAACGGCGCCGCGACACTGCTGCGCGCACTTTGTGTTCCCGACCACTTTGGAGGTTCGTCATGAAAGACGAGAAGGAGACCTTGCGGAAGACCGCCGATAGCATTCACGTGATGGAAAAGTTCGATCCGGCCATCCTCGCTGATGTGACCGCGCCCGTCGTGTCGCTCTATATTCCCGTGCACCACACCGAGCGCGAGGAGCGCCGCGATATCTGGGATCGCGACATGTTCAAGGATCTGATGAAGGATGCCGAGCGCACGCTCGCCGAAACCTACGACAAAGATGCCTATAAGGGCATCGTCGAGAAGGCCGACTACCTGCTCGAGCATCCGGACATGCCGCTTTGGCTGCATGCCGGCGAGGGTCTGGGCTTCCTCATGAACAACGACGACATCTACGTGTACAACCTGTTCTTCGCCCCCGATCCCATGGTGGCCGCCGGCGACACCTACTTCGTCAAGCCGCTTTTGCGCAACTTCCAGTACGGCACCGAGTACTATGTGCTGGAACTGGGCAACGACCGCTTCAGCTGGGTGAAGGGCGACCGCACCCATGTGGAGCGCCAGCAGCTGCCGCAGGAAGTGCACGACTTCTTCAGCGAGCTGTTCGCCAACAGCGACGACATCGCCGCCGACGCTCGCAAGGGCGAGAAGGGCGCGCTGGACTACATCTCGCTGGAGGGCCACATGGGCCAGTACCACGACCATCAGTCCCGCAACGAGGTGAAGAAGGACGACGCCCTGCCCTGGTTCCGCTATGTGAACAAGGCCGTGAACGACTACCTCGTGCACGATGACACCACCCCCATCATCCTGTGCTGCGACGAGGAGTACGAGACCGCCTTCCGCAAGCTCTCCACGCTGCGTCATCTCTTGCCCGTCGGCATCAAGAAGGATCCCGCCGGTCTTGACGGCAAGGCGCTTCTGGAAGAGTCGCTGGCCGTGATGGACGGCATCCGCGATGCGAATATCAAGGAAACCGCCGAGAAGTTCGGCGCCGACGCGGCCCATGGCAAGGCCTCGGACGACTTCGACGCCATCGGCATGGCGCTGGCCGAGCGCCGCGTGGGAGCGCTGTTCCTCGTGAAGGGCAAGATCCTCCCCGGCGGCTTCGACATCAACACCGGTACCGTCACCTTCGACGGCGATCCGAACCCGGTCGATGACGGCTACATCGACCCGGCCGCGCCCGACATCACCGACGCCTTCGCCCAGGCGGCACTGGCCCAAGACGCCCACATCTACATCGTCGAGCAGAACCAGATGCCCACCGACAAGTCGGTAGCCGCCCTCTTCCGCTACGCGGAGTAACGCCCACGGCGGCGTGACAAATAGCTATACTGAAAGGGAGCTCTTACGGGCTCCCTTTTCTCATGCCCTTAAAGGAGCTTCCATGACCGACCCCGCCCAACTCGCCGACCTCGCCATCAACCAGCCCGATGTGGCGCTCATCTTCGAGGGCGGCGGCATGCGCAACAGCTACACGGCGCCCATGGTGGTGGAACTGCTCGCGCGCAACCTGAACTTCGGGTGCGTCTACGGCATCTCGGCCGGCTCCAGTCACACGGTGAACTACCTGGTGCGCGACGCTACCCGCGCTCGCGCCTCATTCGTCGAGCTGGTGAAGTATCCGCGCTTCGGCGGCTGGGGCAGCTTCTTGCGGGGCACCGGCTACTTCAACAGCCCCTACCTTTACGAGGAGCTGATCGAGAACGCGCCCGCCGGCGACCCCATGGCCTTCGACTGGGACACCTTCGCCGCCAACCCGGCCGAGATGCACATCGAGGCCATGGATTGGGACACCGGCGAGACCGTCGCCTGGACCCGCACCGATGTGAAGGACGCCCACGACCTGGGGCTGAAAGTGCGTGCATCGTCCACCATGCCCCTTTTCATGCCGCCCACCACCATCGACGGGCACACCTACATGGACGGCGGCATGGGAGATAGCTGGGGCATCCTGCTGAATGCCGCCCGCGCCGACGGCTACGAGCGTTTCTGCATCATCCGCACCCAGCCGCGCGGCTACCGTAAGCACGCCATGAGCCGGGGCGCCCAGGCGCTCTTCCGCGCGGCCTTCCGCAAGCATCCCATCGTGGCCGAGCGCACCATCGCGCGCTGGCAGCCCTACAACGAGCTCTGCGACGAGATAGAGCAATTGGAAAAGACAGGCGCCGCTTGGGTCTTCTACCCCGACACCATGGACGTCACCAACAAGACCACCGACTACGACGCCCTCGTCCGCTCCTACGAAACCGGCCTCGCCCAAGCCCAGCGCGACATCGCCTCCCTCCTGGAGTGGCTGGGCTAAACCGCCTATAAAGCAAGAGCACCCCGCAAAGGAGAGTACAGGCAAATCGCCAGGTGCTCTTTCGGAAGCCGCGAAGACGCCATCCTAGGGGTAGAACGAACGACCTTTTAATATTGCTCAATGAACGAAGCTAAGTCACTGCGGCTATGGACATCAAGTTTTTGGTAGATGTTCTGTACATGGGTCCGCACGGTGTTCAGCCCCATACAAAGCTCTTCCGCGATTTCTTTGTTCCCACGTCCCGCAGCCAGCATTCCCAATACCTCAGCTGTGCGTGGAGGCAAGTGATACTGCGCCGCAATGCGCTCGCATTTGTGGTTGAGATACTCTTCTCTGGCTTGCTGAAGATCAAACGCAGAGCGATCAGTTACCTCAGGGGCTTCCTGAATCGATACCTGGGTCAGCTCCACAAGGTTTCCCCCCGAGAGAACTACCGTCGCGCAACACACCACGACTAGAACAAGAGCAACCCAAAGATATTCGCCCCCTTGGAAGCTGTAAATCGACTTTAGATAGCCTGCACCGAGCAAATACCCCGCTATCGACCCCGCCAAAAATGCGGCGCGGCCAAACGCAACGATACAAAGTGCCCGCTTTCGACCCACGAAGGCAGCCGCGGCAATGAGGCACCATGACAAAACATCGAGAACCAGGTAGAGCGCATTAGTCAGTTCGAACATCCAATGAGCGTCTACCCCGACCGCAAACACCAGAAGTAACGCAAAAACGCAGCTGACCACAACCAAATAGTAAACGCCACGTAGCATGGATACCGAGAGACCCTTAACTGCCAGCAGCATAAGCGACAAGCAGGAAACCAGGGCGAGGAACATCATCGAATGGAGATAACCCTCCTGAGAGGCGTCTAGGAACAGCACACGCCCCATGCCAGCCACAGCCGCAAACACGAAGAACGCCGAGAAGAACCGCCAGAAATCGACAAGCGATACGCGCAGTCCCCTCTCGCCTTCCTCAGCCTCGTCAGCTCGCTTCCCTCCCTTTCTATAAGGGCCAGTGAGCACCAGCGCCGTCGTCGTCATCGGGAGCAAAGCCAACACGAGCCCTGCTGATATCAGAGTGACGCACGAAACCACAAACCAAATAAGCATTGAGAGAACCGACGATGCCGAGATAAAGAGAAACGCACGCTTGGGCCCCTCTTCAGCAAGATCAAGACCAATCCTCACGGCAAGTGGAGCCATTCCCGCAGCCGAAACGCATGAGCCGAGGCCGAAGAAAAAGGGGGTCAAAAACCCTACGGAGAACAGCATGAGCAGCGATCCCGCAGTCGCAACAAGAGCGAAGCCGGAAATAGCCAGCGGAAGCGAAAGAACCCTCAACGTTCGACGAGGAAGGAACGCCGCTGCTACGAAAGCTGCCACAAGAGTCAGAGAGGGAGCCACGAAGAGAAAGATGCGCTCTACGGGACCCGCCGCATTGAAGCGAATCCACGACTCCCCGAAAAACGTCATATGGTACCAAGCCATATAAAACGCCAGGGCGAAGCAATGAATGCCGGGCCACTTCTTCCCCTCGTCCGACAAAGCCGCAAACAAACCGCCCATGCTCTTTGTAGATGCCGCGCCTCTCGCCAAGTTACCAGCACCTCCAAAGTATCGCCGGCTACGCACACTCCTTCAGGACGAGGAGACATGCCTCCAGCCCCTTCGCCCAATTAGCATAATACCCCGTTTTGTCCCGCTCCTGCAGCGACTTAGAAAAAATGGGAGTCCAGCGGGCAAGGTGCTCATCGGCAAAACGGGCCGCATCTGCAACGAGAGCACGGCCCTCCTCCTCTTCGTCGGCTAAGGCGGCTCTTAGACAGAGGGCGGAAAGAAAGCCAAGCTCGATGGCGATATGGTCATCGGCCACCTGTTGAAACTTATCGGCTACATAGCCAAGTGACTTATAGAAATTGCGAACATCGAGGGTACTTTCCTGAAAGAGGAGCTGAGGGTTGCCAACATACGTGGATTCCCAGGGAGAAACCTCGAGCGAAGGGCTTACGAATAAGCGATAGTATCCCTCCCCGATGCGCTGGAAGTCATTCTCATCTGTCAAAAACTGGTCCATAGCGCAGGCAATAGCCTCGTTGCCTCCCAACCCAAGAAGGGCAAGAGCTTCCTGGAAGGTATCTTCGCGCAACGCATTGACCTGTCCAACACTGGGCTCTGCGCCGAATACGCTCTGTAACACCTTCAGCACCAAACCGAAGGCAGCCGCCTTTTGCCGATCAAATACGCTTACGTCTGTGCTCATTGGCCTTTCCTTTCCTTCGGCTCGGTAGACAGTTCTCCGAACATTTTCAGATTTGAAAACTTCAGCATATGGAAGGCGACCGCGCACAATTGCAATCGCCTTCCATCTCGCACGCTCATTTCGCGAACACTCGCCTTCGCGGCTTTTCAAATCGCATCTTTCCAGCAAGCATCCCTATAGACGAACGCTGGCGATTCTCTTAATAGACGCTCTGAACAGTGAATTCTTCTTCAAGAGCACAGGCACGCGGGTTTATAAGCAGCGAAGGGTTCGTCTCGCTAGCGGAGGGCAGCACCGGAATCTCCGACACCAAGCCTTCGCCATGAAGAGCGCGCAGATCGTCCAAATCGCCGAACTCCAAGCAGCGCATCAGGCAAGAATCGACACAGACGGGGTTCCCTCCAGCGGCAGTTAAATCCGAACAACCGTCGCACTTACGGCTCACACTTGCCTCCGCGTCATACTGGGGTTGGCCATAGGGGCACGACATTACGCAAGACCGACAACCAATGCATACCTCTTCATCGATAGTTACCAGTCCCTGCTCGTTCTTCGCGCAAGCTCCCGAAGGGCAGTTGCTCACACACGCAGGGTCTTCGCAGTGATTGCAGCCTTCGGAAATGTGGAAGAATGACCCCTCGGGGAAGCGTCCCGCTTCTACCGTCACCACACGGCGGAACAACATTCCCACCGGAAGAGCATTCTTGTCCTTGCAGGCAATCTGACAGGTTCGGCAACCAATGCAATTGACTGCGTCGAAGTAAAATCCCATACGTCCCATCGTTACTCCTCCTCGTCTTTCTGGCATTCGGGCATCGCCACAGGACGCTCCCAATCTTCAGGGCTGCCATCCACCTTGGTCACCGAGCAAATCTGGGTGTTGTATCCCGAGACGCCCGTGCCGCCCGTCACCGAGCCGCACAGCGTGGCGCCGGATCCGCCTAGATCGTTTCCTTGCTCGTCCATCTCAAACCATCCTCCATGGGGTAGCCCAACCACGCCAGGCATGATGCGGTTGGTCACACAAGCCTGACGCACCACCCGACCGTAATCGTTCTCAACGAGAACCGTGTCGCCGGTCTCAATGCCTAACGACTCGGCATCTTCCAGACTTATGAACAGCGGGCGTTTGAATGCCTCGCGAAGCTCCAAGATGTTATCGAAGTGAGCGTGCGCTGTACGGGGGTAGTGAGGATTGAAGAGCTGGAAGGGATACGGGCCTTTTTCGCGTGCCTCATAGTTCGCAAATGTCGCCTTATAGCCGAACTTCTGATCATCGACGTATTCGGGCACGGGGGACACGACGCCCCATCCTGCGCGAGAGGTTTGCTCTTCCAGGCGACGACAGTACAGTTCCATCTTGCCGCTTTCGCTCGCGAGGGGATTTTCCTCGGGAGCAGTTCGGAACGCCTCGTATGCGATGTGCCCGTGATTGTCAGATTCAGAACGGGGTACGGTTATCACGCCCTGCTTTAGCGCGTCCCGGTAGGAAATCTTACCTTCTTGGGGCTCACCTTCCACGCCGAGGGCTGCGATGTCCTCTGCGGTAAAGGTAACAAGGGGCGAGAAGGTCTTTCCGTCGTCCTCAATAATCTGCGTCCCGGAAATCTGATAGAACGATTGCTGCTCGTCGGAGTACGGATAGGCCAAATCGGGGTCGATGCCCCAGCGCGCGAGGAGTTCGCGTCCAATCCACGTGACCGACTTCGACTCCCAGAGCGGATCACACACCTTATCGCCCAAGAAAGCCGCCTCTCGCCCCGTGAACATACCCAACTGGGGCGGCAGCTCCCAGGGCGAGCACACGGGAAGTACGATATCGGAGTACTGGGCGTTCGGATTGAACGTAAGCGCATGGGTCACCACAAAATCCATCTTTCGGTAGGCCTCGATACCCTTTATCTGGTCTTCCGTACGGCTGAGCATATTGAGCGAATAGTTGTAGATACAGCGAACATCAATCTCGCGCTCTTCGCCTTCGAGAAATTGGCCAAGGCCGTTGTACACGTAGCGACCCTCCAGAATCGCGGGCCACAGCAGCGGATCCTGAATGCAATCATCAACGGGGTCGGGCACGCATGGCAACTTTCTCCAGCCCGGGTTGATGAGCGCATTGCCGCCACTTGCCGAGGTGTCGCGCAAGCTGCTGCCGGTCATATGGCCCGACTTGCCGAAATGTCCACCGAGCACGCACCCCACTGCCATAAGAATCTGAGGAAGGTTATCTACGTCGTTGCAGCGCCCCGGACCCCATCCACAAAGCAGGGCCGTCTTGTTTTCCATACCCAGCACATAGGCAATCTCTCGAATCTTGCCTGCAGGAACGCCGCAAATCTCCTCTGCCCACTCGGGATTTTTGGCACAACCGTCATAAATTCCCAGAATATGGTCTTTGAAGTTCCTCTCGGTGTCGGCGCCCTCCGGCATGGATTCGGCATCGAAGCCGATGGAGCAGCGATTGACCACGTCCCAATCAATAAGCGGATTACTCTTGGGATCATCCTCGGTGATCATCACGTAGGCGCACGCCATGAGAAACGCGATATCAGTGCCAGGGCGAATGGGCACCCATTCCGCACCCAAGACCTCTGCCGTGTCCGTATGCATGGGGTCGATGCAGTAAAACTTGCATCCGGCGTCTCTCATGGGCACGAAATTCGCCCACAAGGTTGTGCCGTCAGAGCTCCAAGCAGGGTTCACGCCAACCATGACCGCGTATTCGCAGTTGCGTGCGTCAAGTCGATCATTAAGCATGTCGATGCCGCCACCAGCATTAGCTGTTCCAAAACCCACCAGTTCGGGAACGTTCTGGAAAGAGCCCGCCGAGCCCGTGCCGTAATGGGACACTTGACCGCCGTAAAGATTCAGCACATTGAAGAATTCCAGCCCCTTGATGAAGAAGTCAGGAAAATCGATGTACATTTCATAATCAACATAAGTACGGTTCGTGGGCTGTTGACCACTTCCGAGAATGGCACGGTTTCCATAGGTTTCCTTGATGCGCGTTATTTCGTCTGCCACCATATCGAGAGCTTCGTCCCACGAGATGCGCTCCCACTCGTCAATGCCACGTAGGTCACCGTTGACGTTATCGCCGCCACCCGGCTGCCAGTGCTTCCGCTTCATAGGGAAGCGAACGCGGTCCTTCGAGAACACGTCAAACTTTCTCGAGCGGCCACGCAAGCAGGCGCGGTGCTGAGGATGATTGAAAGAATCGTCGTGGGTGTCGTCAGTTTTAAGCCTGAGGACGGTGCCGTCTTTCACATAGGCTTTGAGTCCACATTTGCCGCCGCAATGCGCCCAGCACACTACTGGCTTCCACTCCGGTTCAACTTCTTCCAACTCTCCTGTCTCTGCCATTCGGACGTTGTTTTCGGAGCACCCTAGGCTTGTAGCGCCCAAGGCAGCAACCGTGGCGGCACACGCGCCAATGAAGCCCCTTCGAGACAAATCTGACAATCTCTTCTCCGTATTAGACATAGTTCCCCTTTTCTCTCCACGGGATAAAGCGTTCTTGCAAACATCCCGGTTTGCAAGCGCCGACAATCCGCAAGATAGAACGCGGGGCTATACTTGTCCTCATCTATTCAGACGTTTGCGGGTTTGGGGACTAGTTCTTTTGGATGAGTCCAGTTTTGACCTGGGTTTTTTGTTATTTAGCTATAGTGAAGTTGCCGTCAATGCGACCATCTGATGGCGCGAGCGAAGGCAGCGACGAGGCGAACGCAATATTTAGAGCACCGTACTACTATCTCCCAAATGCCCTCGCTCGCTTCTAATGCCAACAAATAAGCACGACTAACCATTTCCAAATATCAAGGCTCGGTCATTCGCTATTGTTCGCAATGTCCATCCATTGCGTTCACGGACCACCCGTACGCGAACGCCAGCAAATGAAAGACTCGGAACCCTCATGAGCATCTATGATTTCAGCGTTAGAGTCTAAGGCGACACCGACGTGCCGCTGTCCAAATACAAGGATAAGGTGCTTCTTATCGTTAACACCGCCACCAGTCACGGTTTCACCCCACAGTACGAAGGCCCGGAGAAGACGGGCGCCGCCTGGATCTTCTATCCCGACAAGATGGAAGTCACCAACAAGACCACCGACTACGATGCCCTCGTGAAAATCCTACAAGGACGGCCTCGCCCAAACCCAGCGCGACATCACATCCCTCGTAGAGTGGCTGGGCTAAGCCGACCGAGAGCCGGCAATCCTCCGAAGACAAAAAAGGACCCCTCTCGTAAGCGGGGTCCTTGTGTTCAACCGTGATGGTTGGGAGAAGTCTTCGCGAAAGCGAATTTACTTCAGGGTCACAGCGGCGCCGGCCTCTTCCAGCTTCGCCTTGATCTCCTCGGCCTTCTCCTTGTTCACGCCCTCGGCGACAGCCTTCGGAGCGCCCTCGACGACCTCCTTGGCCTCCTTCAGGCCCAGGCCGGTGATCTCGCGGACAACCTTGATGACGGCGATCTTGTTGTCGCCGAAGCCCTCGAGCACGACGTCGAAGTCGGACTTCTCCTCGGCGGCAGCGCCACCCTCAGCCGGAGCAGCGGCGGCCACGGCCACCGGAGCGGCGGCGGACACGCCAAAGGTCTCCTCGATGTCCTTCACGAGCTCGGAAGCCTCGAGCAGGGACATCTCCTTCAAAGCCTCAATGATCTCTTCACGAGTAACAGCCATGTTAGTTTCCTTTCAAAGGGGGCCGGCACCTCTTCGCGCCGACCGTTATTTCTTCTTGCGTTACGCGACCCGTCTCAGGCCGCCCGAGCTGTTAGGCAGCTTCCTTCTGCTCGGCCACGGCCTTGACGACCTGGGCCAAACCGCGCGGCACACCGTTGATGGTGGTAGCCAGACCGCGAGCGACGCCGGAGATAGCACCGGCGATCTGAGCCATGAGCTGCTCGCGAGAGGGCAGAGAAGCGATGGCCTCCACCTCTGCGGCCGACACGGCAGCGCCTTCCATCAGGCCGCCCTTGATCTCAAGGTTCTCGTTGGCCTTAGCGAAGGTCTTCAGGGCCTTAGCCGATGCGGCCACGTCGTTGCCGGAGAACACGAACGCGCTGGGGCCGGCGAGCATATCGTCGAGCGTCGGCAGTTCGGCCTCAGCGAGCGCCAGGTGAACCAGCGTGTTCTTGTAGACCTTCATCACCGAGCCGGTCTCGCGAATGTCGCGGCGCAGCTGCTGCATCTCCTTCACGGTAAGGCCGCGGTAATCCACGACCCACATGGCGGAAACGCCGTCGAGATCCTCCTTGATGCTGGCGAGCATCTCCTTGTTCTGAGCGTTGGGCATGTTGTACGTACACCTCCTTCTCAAAGCTTTCCGGGTTCCGCACCTGTGCTGGGTGGGCCGCAAGCCTTAAGATGAGAAAAGCGGCCCCCGCCCATAAGACGGAGGCCGCAGAAATTCACGGTTGCGAATCTTCGACCCCCTCGGCGGGCCGCTTTCGCGATTAAACCGAGCCGTTGCGCCAGGTGTCGCCCCTTCCGGAACGCCCCGCAGGCGGTTGCAGACTCGGTACCTGCTGTCTTAAGTAGCGGAACATATCTGTTCGTTGCACTGCCCACCTTTGGGCAGCTCGTCTATTCTAGAGCGAATCCCGCCCGTGTCAACGGGTTTTTCTCCCCTCTTCAAAAAACCCGCGCGAGCGGCAGCCTGCGCAGCCCAATCAGCAGCAACCTGCAGTTGCTTACGAACGAAGGCCCAGCAGCTCGAACAGCTCCTTGCGGGAGTTGATGCCCATCTTCTCGTAAATGTGGCGCGTGTGGGCCTTGAACGTACCCTCGGCGATAAACAGCTCCTGCTGAATGACGCGGCCGGTCTTCCCCTCGGCCAGAAGCGCCAGCACCTCCTGCTCCCGCGGACTCAGGCGGTAAGTGCGCGAGAGCTCCTCCACGCGCTCGGCGGCGCGCTCCTCCTCGGCCGTGCGCTGCACGAGGCCGCCCTCCTCCAGGATGGACACGCCCCACTTGCTAGCCAGCTCCTTCTCGGAGAACAGCAGCACCGTGGCCGCCAAAATGAGTACCGACACGATGACCGTCACCGCCAGAGCCTCGGTGGACGCCGGCAGCCCGAGCATGCCCAGCGCATCGGTGGCGCCGCCACCAGCCAGCTGCAGCAACTGCTCGGCGTTCTTGATGGCCATGAACGCCACGATAGCCACACCCAAGCGCTTGGCGATGTCGAACAGCAGGAACATCACGAGGAAGGACATGAGCGAGTAGCTGATGGCGATGAGGTAGCTGGACGCCGCCGTGCCGAACAGACTCTCGGCCGGCACCAGCAGAAAGCCGCACACCATGAGCACCACGGGAGATCGGTACAGAAGCCCGATATTGAACCGCTTCGACGCGAAATAGGCCGTGGCGAACAGCACCGCCATGAGAATGAACGTCGAGGCCGACGAGTGCCTCCCCGCGCCCCAGGCCAGCTGGTTCGCCCGCATGCCGTAGGCAAAGGCGTACAGGCCGTAGAGAATGAACAGCTTCCACGGATACGAGAACTTCGGCACGCCGCGCTTGGGGCGCTCGGCTACGGGAATGCGCTCGTAGGCCGCCTCCAGATACAACGCCGCCAGCACTGGAAGCCCCAGCAAGGCCGCGCTCATTTGCCACAAGGCCATGCCCTGGCAGAAGAACGTGACGACCACCCCGAACAACATGGCCCCCGACAAAAACAGGAAGATGCGCAGCAAGCTGAACGAGCACAGCACCTCGGCGGCCAGCAGCAGGAACAGCCCGTAACCCACGCCGGCGGCAACGGAGCCAGCCGCCATCAGCGCGGACGACGCGTCGGGAAGCCATTGGGCCGCAACCACGGCGATCGAGGCGGCAAGCATGCACCCGAAAGAGGCAAGCTTCACCGCGCGGTTCTCATTCAAGGGGATGAACCGACGGAACAGCAGCACCATCAGAATGCTCACGGCAATATAGGCGATGTCGAAGGTGAAGTGAGCGTCAAGCGACCAAGGGGCCGCTGCCACCACCGTCGAGCCGTCGGCGACCCCGGCCGACGCTCCGGTGAACGTCAGCGTCGCCCAGGCCCGGGCGCATCCGTAGGCGCAGACATAGCGCCGCCCGCCCCGCAAGAGCGCCCGGCGATCTTCCGCATTCTCGCTCTTCACACTCAGCCCCTTTGCAACCCTCGTGTCAATCTCGCCCGCCTATTATGGCAGAAATTTCGAGTTGTTAGACATATCCTCTGTCTACGCCTGAACCTAACTGCGCTTTTTGTCTTTCAAAAGGCGGAAAGTCTTTTCCGAGCTCCTCTTTCGACGAAATCAGGCCATCCTCAGGGAACCGAATGTCTAACAACTCGAAATTATTCCCAGAAAACATGCCCCACATTTTCCAGAAGTCCCAATCCGTGGCAAGTCCCGCTTTTTCCACGTCCCCAATTCGGCGGAAACGGCAAAGCCGACGCCCGGTGAGGGGCGTCGGCTCAGAGGGAGGGCACGAAAGGGTCGCTTGCGAACCTACAGACCGGCGACGTAGCGGCCCGTGGCGAAGCCGGTGGTGATGGCTCGGCCCACCGACAGGCCCTCGATGTCCATGGGGTAGTTGCTGTTGCCGAAGAAGGGGCCAGAGGCGTTGCCGACGGCGAACAGGCCCTCGATCGGCTTCATGTCGACGTCCAGGCACTGGAAGTTGCCGTCGCACCACAGACCGTCCACCAAGGCGTCGATGTTGTTCGCGCCGCGCGGCACCGCGTAGCAGGGGGCCTCGATCGGCACCATGTACTCGTCGCGCTTGCCGAAGTCCTCGTCGCCGTTGCCGGCGGCCACCAGCTCGTTGTAGCGGTTGATGGACTCGACGATGGCCTCCACGGTGTAGTCGTGGGCCCAGCCCTCCTCGTCGGCGTAGGCGATCATGCCCTCGGCCAGCTCCTCCAGCGTGTCGCCCTTGATCCAGGCTTCGGGATCGACGTTGCGGTAGGCGTTGTGGATGGAGATGTCGGAGAAGTCCTTCCAGGCATCGTAGTGCTCCTCCCAGTTCGTGGGCACGATGGAGAAGAACTTGGCGGCCGTGGACTCGGCGAAATCGACTTCGGCCAGGTACTTGTTGGTGAACTCGTTCAGATAGCCCATGCGGCAGCAACCCTCGTCCATGAAGCGCTTGCCGTGACGGTCGAGGAACAAATACGGCATCTCGAAGCGCACCTTCGGGCCCTCGCCGTGCACCATCTTGGTGTGAGAGGCGGGGCACATCTGGGCGCCGGCCCACATGGCGGCCTTCAGGCCCGTGCCGTTGCGGAAGTCGACGGCCTGATGCAGGCCCTTCGCGTCGGGGGTGTAGTAGTACAGCATCTCGGAATCGCCCACATAGTCGCCGGCGGCCATGATGACGCCCTTGTTGGCACGCAGCAGCACATGAGCGCCGTCCTTGGTCTCGCCGATGGCACCCGCCACGCGGCCGTCCTCCACGAGCAACTGCACGCAGGGGGTCTCGAAGAAGATCTCGGCGCCCTCGGCCTGCACGGCGTCGCCGATGACGAGCGCGCCCTTCTGATGGCCCTCGTCATGGAAGTAGGTGTTGGCATGGAAGAACACCTCATGCCCGTTGCAGTTCACCGTGTAGTCGTAGGGCTTCGACTCGCTGCCGCCCTTGGCCGCAGCCTCGGCCCACCAGGCCAGCGCCTCCTGGGAGTTGCGGGCCCAGGTCTCTACCTGGCCCAGGTTGGCGCGGTAGTCGCTCTTGTAGTTGATGAAGGACAGCACCGCCTTGATGCCGGCCTCGTTCGTCTTCGTCAAATCGATGGAAGCGCCCATGTTGCCGGCGGTCTGCACGATGGAGAGGCTCTGCAGCGCGCCCACCGTAGCGCCCGCCTCCAGGGCGGCGTGCATGGCGGAAAGCCCCGACTCGCCCGCGCCGACGACCACGACATCGTAGGTGTGCTCCTCGTCGAACTCGGTGATTTCGGCCGGCTTCTGCAAAAAGCTCGGGCCCACGTAGGTAGATCCGTCCTCGGCAGCGGCGGCGCCCGTGCTCGCCATCTTCTGCTGGGGAGCGCAGCCCGCGAGCGCGCCGGCTCCGGCAGCGGTGATGGCGGCCAGGCCACCGAACTTGAACAGGTCGCGGCGAGAAACATTCATTCCGTTGGTCATGATGGGTCCCTTTCCCTCACTCGTGACGCCGAGCTTCTCTGAAAGCTCGGTTGCAGCGTCCGTGCTGCGTTGGTTTGCGGAGAAGCTTTTCGCTTCGCCGCCGCAGCTCCCTCGCTGCACCACGCACTATGGACGCCTTGGCAAATCCACGCATCGACCAAGCGGGAAAAAGAAGTTTAAAGCTTTAAACCCTCCTATAAACCTTCATGTTGACCTGGGAAAACAAAAGCGAGCGAGATTGCTCCCGCTCGCTTTAAACCTTAAGAATTACGTTGGCTCCGAAGCGCCCCTAGGCCACTTTCTCGGTGTCCTCGCCAGAAGCAACGTCGGCAGGCGTCTGGGCGGCCCCGTTATCCTGCACCACATCGTCCTCGGGCTCGCCGGAGGCGTTCTCGGAGGCCTTGCCGCCCTCGCCCAGAATCTCATAGGCCGGGCTCACGTTGGAACCGGCAGCTTCCACGTAGGTGAAGTTGATCTCGTCGCCCACCTTATAGCCGACGATGTCCAGCAGCCCCGGCAGCGCGAAATCGAAGATGGAGCCGTCCTCCCCTTCCACGGTCAGGTAGAAGTGGGTGTTGCCCTCGATGACCGCCTGATTCATGGAGCGGATGGTGCCCTTCACCGTCACCACATCGGTCGCGCCGCCCTCGCCCTCGGCCACCACGCCGTTGGTGGCGAGCAGCGCCTCGTAGGCCTTCTGGGTGTCGGCCACCGTATCGCCCACGGCCACGTTCTGGTAGCGCTGGATGTCGATCATGGCGAACTTCTTCACCAGGCCCGCGCCGTCCTTCAGGGCCATGAAGTAGGTCGGCTGGTTCGACACGTTGATGAGCAGCGGGAACGTGGAGGTGTAGCGCAAGTTCTGCACCTGGCCCTCGGCGGACTGCATGGCAGAGTCCTCCGTGGCGCCCGAGACGCTGTAGAAGTGCGACTCCTGGGTGCGCTGGTTCACCAGCACGAAGCCGATGATGGAGTTGTCGGCCGTGGCCGAGGTGACGCCGGTGTACACCCACACGTCGTCGTCCTTGGCGATGTAGTTGTAGCCCAGCGTGCCGTCGGTGCCGGGCGTTGTGCGCACCACGCCCTCCTGGCCGAGGAACGAGTTCAGCCAGCCGTTGTTGTAGGCCCCCCACCAGTTGTACTGCTGGATGAGCAGCTCGGCGGGAAACACGCGGTCGACCCACTCGGGGCAGTCGGCCACGGCGAGGTCTTGGGTCTCGCCGGTGGTGGCGTCACACAGCACCACGCGACTGATGGTCTCGCCACCGAAGAGTCCGATGGTGAAATCCTTCACGGGACAGATCCACCAGGGGTGGCCGTCCTCATCGATTTCGAAGGACTTCTCGCCGAACATGTAGAAGGGGTAGGACAACTGCACGTGGCGGTCGATGTTGCGCACGAGCGGCTCGGACTGCGAGTAATAGATGGGGCTGTCTTCCAGACGCACGATCTCGGCGTCCTGGGTGGTCATGTTCACGAGCGCGTAGGCCGGGATGCCGCCCTCGCGGTTGGTGAACCACTTGAACAGGTCGGCGTAGCCCAAGGGGCTCACGCGAACCGGCGTGCCCTGGTAGTTGATCTGCGAGTACAGGTTCGACACCTCGAACTGGCTGACGTACTCGGGGATGGAGCCCATCTCGCGGTTGCCCAGCAAAATGGCGGAATCGCGGTCGATGACGGGAATCTCCGAATAGTTCACTTCCTTGATGTCCTGGGCAAACTCCAGCGTGTCGGTCTTCAGCACGTTGGAATACTTCTCGGCATTGCCCGGGAAGATCGCCATGGACATAAGGGCGCCAATGGCCACGAGCGCCACCACGGCCACGGGCACGAAGGACAGAATGCGGAAGGTCTTCGCCTTACCCTCGTTCTTCGTCACTTCCTTGGTGCCCGTCTTGTACTGCTTGGAGCGCATCCAGAAAACGAGGAACAGCGGCAGCAGGATAACGATGAAGACGAAGCCCCAGAAGTCCGTGGAGCGAATGTTGATGGCCGGATGGAACCACCAGTAGGCACCGGCGATGACGAGCAGCGCCAGCACGATGATGAGCGCCAGCCATTTCTTAGAAGGCAGGTGGAAGTCGTTGGCGAGGAACTCGAAATCGACCGTAGG
>OLPF01000490.1_pt1 | contig 42483 bp, 38 predicted proteins | sample 1673121 | NCBI WGS metagenome assembly OLPF01 (sample SAMEA3136756, study PRJEB25190) | human gut metagenome
ACTTCGCAGTGAAAGATATCTGCCAGTGCCATCAACTCGCTTACCTTGATATTCATGCGGTTGGTTTCAATCTTGGCATAGCTGCTTTTGGAGATTGGGAGACCCATCAGATTCATGCGGGCAATTACCTGCTCCTGTGTGAGCTTATTCTGGTAGCGCATCTTCTGGATGTTGCTGCCAATGCTCATGTCCATTCTGATTTTCTGTATCATAATTATCCCCATATCCTGATATTTCGTAATAAAGAAACATCTATGTATTGATGATATCGAGGAATTTCGTTATAATGTTTCGTAATAAGGAAACATTTGCCGCTATAGCACAAAGGAAAAGCTAACGGTGAAAGTTTTTTTGTATGGACGTGTGGAGGAGAAAAAATGAATAAGGACTGGGGAAAAGCAATTGCACAGCTTTGCGTCATAACACAGAACAATGCGGACTTGAAAGAACCTGTATTACAGTATGTGAAGTTTATGAAAACAATATACGGTATAGATGGAGCGGATTTTCTGGATATCTACAGAGAATGGGAACGAAGTGGGGAGATTGTGGATAAACGTGAAAAAGTGAGCTGTACCGGTCTGGGAAATATGGAAAAGAACTTGTACCCGAAGAGTATGGACGGGCTGTGTCGGCTATATGATGAAGGAATACTTGAAGAAGACGCATTTTGCGAGACTTTGTTTGAAGAAGATTATGAGATAAAGAATGGGGCTGATGGAAAATTTATTGGATTTTATCCGCAGTATCCAGGATGTATCGGCTTTGCGGACAGTAGAGAAATGCTGGATATGAAAATGCAGAAATCCCTGAAAAACTGGATCAGAGCGGCATATATTCTCTGGAAAGAGAATAAGATTCTTGTGAAATAAAAAGCAGGAGGGAGCTGTTTGGCAGCGTATCGGCGTTTTGTAGCATATGTGTATGAATACCGAAAAGACAAAAAAGGGGTAAACTGTGGATTCGTGCGGATTGAAGCATGGAGGAATGTATGCAGGATAGAACTGCATCTTCTGTGTCCGGGACTGGTTTCGGGCTCAGAATGCAGTGTTTATGGATTTGTCCGGAAAGATGAAGGTATAGACGGAATCCTTCTTGGTGTGTGTGTGACAGCAAAAGAAGAGATTAATTGCATACTGGAGAGCTCTGTTGAACATATGGGGGACAGTGAACATTCCCTGGAGGAAATGGGAGGAATGATCATTACGACTGACCAGGGTGGATTTTTCGGAACAGAGTGGGATGATATGCCAATCCGACCAGAAAAATTCAGGGTTGTTCCGAGAATAGAGGAGAATATGTCGGAAAGTGCAGCGTCAGATGGAAAGGCAGAAACTGATGAGACGGTGAAATCCGGCAAAGATGAAAAAAATAGCAGAACAGAAAGCAAAGAAGATAAAGAATATCCGAAGAAAGATAAGTCAGCTGCAGAAATAGCAGACACAGAGAAGCAGAAAGCAGAAGCTGCACAGACAGAAGTGAAGACACCGGAGAGTCAGGAACTCCACACACAGTCAGTGACAGAGCCGGACAGTACATTAGTTCAAAATTTTGAAACAGTATCGCCGGATCAGGAAGTGATGAATGTGCAGGAGAAGAAATCACCGGATCGAAAACCACAGGAGCAAAAGTCTCAGAACTCTCGTAGATGCGGAACTCCGTGTGAAGTGTTTCAGGATGGGGAATTGCATGACTGCCATAAAATATCTCCGCAGGATCTTTGCAGTATGGGACGGCGAACCTGCCTTCTGCGAAATAATCGTTTCGTCCAGTATGGCTATTACCATTTCGGACATCTTCTACTGTGTCAGAACCACTGTGGTCAGCCGGTACTCGGCGTACCGGGAAGATATGATCAGCAGGAGAGGTTCATGGCGAACATGTTTGGCTTCCCATATTTCAAAGAAAGCAGCGAGATTCAGGTGCCGGGCGGCAAAGGCGGCTACTGGTACCGCCTAATCGATTCCACGAATCCCAACAACGGGAATGGTTGTTAAAAGAATTTTACGAAAATGTTCCAGTTCTTCCAGAGAATAACTGCTGAAACCGGGCTGCAGGACTTCTTCGGAGTCCCTGTATGCCTGGAGATAGTAGCCCCTGGCTCCTTTTAACCACTGACCGATGCGGACGAAATCTTCTTCATTGTGAAGCTCTTTGACAACGGTTGTCCGGAATTCATAATCAAGATTTCCGTGAAGCAGAAAATCAACTGTCTCACGTACAGCATCCAGTGGAGGATGCAGCAGGCCGGACAGAGAAGGATAATTTTCCGGACAGGCTTTGATGTCCACAGCAGCTTTCTGGATCAGACCTTTATCAGCAAGATTTTTCAAAACTTCCGGATGCGTGCCGTTTGTGTCAAGCTTGACAGAATAACCGAGATCGTGGATTTTCTGTATAAAGTCTTCAAGGTCAGGAGAAAGCGTTGGTTCGCCGCCGGAGATACAGACACCTTCAAGGATTCCCTGACGCCTTTTTAAGAAAGAAAGAACTTGTTCTTCCGGAATCTCAGGTTCTGCTGCCGGATTTAATACGAGAGCGCTGTTCTGGCAGAACGGGCAGCGGAAATTGCAGTGTCCCAGAAAGATCGTTGCGGCGATTCGTCCGGGATAATCAAGTAAAGTTGTTTTGTTTAAACCATGTATTTTAGGCATGTTCATACTTCCTGTCTATCTGAAATTTATAGGTCTATTCTAATTTTTATTCATTGATTTTGCAACCGGCATTTACTATACTGGATAAAACAGGACGATAGTTCGAAAGAATTGCGATTTGGAGGAAATCCCTTTGACAGAACAGGAAAAATATATGAAAGAAGCTATCCGGCAGGCCAAAAAGGCACGCGTACTGGAAGAAGTGCCGATCGGATGCGTGATCGTTTCGGATGGTAAGATCATAGCAAGAGGCTATAATCGGAGAAACACAGACAAAAATACGCTGTCCCATGCGGAACTGAATGCAATACGAAAAGCAAGCAAAAAACTTGGTGACTGGCGTCTGGAAGGGTGTACCATGTATGTGACACTTGAGCCGTGTCAGATGTGCGCCGGTGCATTGGTGCAGTCAAGAATTGATGAAGTTGTGATCGGCAGTATGAATCCGAAGGCGGGATGTGCAGGATCGGTGTTGAACCTTCTGGAGGTGGAGGGCTTTAACCATAAAGTAAAAATCACGCGGGGCGTTTTGGAAGAAGAATGTTCTACCATGCTCTCGGATTTTTTTAAAGAGCTTCGTGAAAAGAAAAAACGCCTGAAAATGCTGGCAAAACAGCAGGCACAGGAAGCTGTGGACGGGGACAGATAAACGTCTGAACACTTGTTTTTTGCCGGAAAAGTGATATGATGATAACAGTTTAATGAACGAGGAGGAATTTTGAAATGACACTGGAAGCATTAAGAAAAGACATGGTTGCAGCCATGAAAGCAAAAGATAAAACGACAAAGGATGCAGTTTCTTCTCTTGTATCCGCCGTCAAAAAAGCTGCCATCGATGAAGGCTGCCGGGAGGATGTGCCTGAAGCACTTGTTGATCGTGTGATTTTGAAAGAAATGAAGACCGTAAAAGAACAGCTGGATACCTGCCCGGAAAGCCGTGATGACCTTCGTGCAGAATATCAGGCAAGATATGATGTAATTGCGAAATATGCACCGCAGCAGATGAGCGCAGATGAGATCCGTACTTATCTTGAGGGAAAATTTGCCGAAGTTCTTGCAACAAAGAACAAAGGCCAGATCATGAAAGCAGTTATGGGAGATCTGAAAGGCAAAGCAGACGGCAAACTGATCAATCAGGTCGTTGCTGAAATCTGCAAATAAAGGCCGGCAGGCCGCTGAGCCGCCAATATGAATAATACCCTCCTTACCGGGAAGAACCGGTCGGGAGGGTGTTTTTTGTGGATAAAAAAATACTCCGTGGAAATGATATCCACAGAGTATGAAATAATCTCTTTTTCCGCGCGCCGCACCTCGAAATGTTCCCATGGACGTTACCTTTACAGTTAACTCGGCCCAGGCACCCTCACGGCACACAAGAGCTTCTGCTTAGTGCTGCTGCATTCCTGCCCTGACACGGTTCACAGATTCCTGTTGCGTGAGACCCAAACGTCAACGCCACTTATAAAGGGCAGCTCCACAGGAGACAAACCTCAGATTGGCATCACCCCTGCTGTAGCGGATTGCAGGTACAGGGCACCGCTATCTCCCCGGCTGCGCGGACTTTAAGTATAGACGATTTTTGAATACTTGTCAAGTGGGGGTAAAGTATTATATAATAGTAGACAAATATGGTTACTGTTCACAGGTAATATCCCGCGAGGTAACGGCATACCACTTTGTGCAGATGTGCACAGTAAGGAGGAAATGTACTATGATCAAAAGAATTGGTTTATTAACAAGCGGTGGTGACTGCCAGGCGCTGAATGCTACTATGAGAGGTGTGGTAAAGGCACTGTCAAACGCAGTAGATGACCTTGAGGTTTATGGTTTTGATGATGGATATAAAGGACTGATCTATGGCAAATACCGGATGCTGAGTGCGAAGGATTTTTCTGGTATCCTGACCCGTGGAGGCACGATCCTCGGTACATCCCGTCAGCCGTTTAAACTGATGCGTGTACCGGACGAAAAAGGTCTCGATAAGGTAGAAGCCATGAAGCAGACGTATTACAAACTGTGTCTGGACTGCCTCGTGATCCTTGGTGGCAATGGTACACAGAAGACTGCAAACCTTCTCCGCGAAGAAGGGCTGAACATCATCCATCTTCCGAAGACCATCGACAATGATATCTTCGGAACTGATATGACTTTTGGTTTCCAGAGCGCAGTGAATATTGCTACAAATGCAATCGACTGCATCCACACGACAGCTACCTCGCATGGCCGCGTATTTATCGTTGAGATCATGGGACATAAGGTTGGAAGCCTGACACTTCATGCAGGTATTGCAGGCGGTGCGGACATTATCCTGATTCCTGAGATTCCTTACGACATCAAGAAAGTCTGCGAAGCCATCGAGAAACGTAACAAAGCAGGTAAGCGCTTTACGATCCTCGCTGTTGCAGAAGGCGCAATCTCCAAAGAGGACGCAGAACTTCCGAAGAAAAAATACAAAGAAAAACTCGAAGCAAGGGCAAAGAAATATCCGTCTGTTTCCTATGAGATTGCAGATCAGATCAATCAGACCATGGGAAGTGAAGTCCGCGTAACAGTCCCTGGACATATTCAGCGAGGCGGAGAACCGTGTCCGTATGACCGCGTACTTTCTACCAGAATCGGTGCCGGTGCAGCAGAAGCAATCCTTGACGGAGAATACGGAATCATGATAGGTGTCATCAACGGCAAGATTAAGAGAGTTCCGCTTTCAGACTGCGCAGGCAAACTTAAGATGGTTTCACCGAAAGACCAGATTGTCAAAGCTGCCAAACAGATCGGAATCAGCTTCGGTGACTGAGACACTTAAGATCAATTTATTAAAAATAAATTCCTGCAGTGACAGGAGAGGAGTGTATTCATGAGCTATACTGCCCTGTACCGAAAATTCAGGCCCGATAATTTTGCAGATGTCAAAGGGCAGGACCATATTGTAACGACGCTGACGAACCAGATCAATGCCAATCGTATCGGACACGCGTATCTTTTCTGCGGTACGCGTGGTACCGGTAAGACCACAGTGGCAAAGATTCTGGCGAAGGCTGTGAACTGTGAACATCCGGTTAACGGAAGTCCGTGCAACGAATGCGAGATGTGCAAAGCCATTCAGGCAGGCACATCGATGAATGTGATCGAGATTGATGCCGCTTCCAATAACGGTGTGGATAATATCCGTGAGATCCGTGAGGAAGTAACTTACCGTCCGACAGAAGGTAAATACAAAGTGTATATCATTGACGAGGTGCATATGCTTTCTACAGGGGCATTCAATGCTCTTCTGAAAACGTTGGAAGAGCCGCCGTCTTATGTCATCTTTATTTTGGCAACGACAGAGGCACACAAGATTCCAATCACGATTTTGTCCCGCTGCCAGCGATATGATTTTCACAGAATCTCGATTGACACGATCGCGGCACGCCTGAGCGAACTTCTTAAGGTGGAGGGCGTGGAAGCTGAGGAAAAGGCAATTCGTTATGTTGCAAAAGCCGGTGACGGTTCCATGCGAGATGCACTCAGCCTTCTGGATCAGTGTATTGCTTTTTATCTGGGACAGACACTGACTTATGACAAGGTCCTTGATGTTCTGGGAGCCGTGGATACCGAAGTGTTCAGTAAATTACTGCGTAAAGTTCTGGCAGGTGATGTGACTTCTGCGATCAGGATCCTTGAAGATCTGATTGTCGGGGGCAGGGAACTCAGCCAGTTTGTGGGCGATTTCACATGGTATATGCGAAATCTGCTCCTTGTAAAGACTTCTGACAATCCGGAGGAGGCAATTGATGTCTCCTCCGAAAATCTGAAACTTCTGAAAGAAGAAAGCGAGATGACCGACAGCGATACGCTGATGCGTTATATCCGTATTTTTTCAGATCTTTCTAATCAGATCCGCTTCGCAACACAGAAGCGCGTGCTTGTTGAGATTGCGTTGATCAAACTGTGCCGCCCGGCAATGGAGACGAATCTGGATTCTGTGCTGGATCGTATCCGTGTACTCGAACAGAAGATTGACGAGCGCCCGGTGCAGCAGGTGATCGTACGGAGTACAGGTGTGGGAGAAGACAGTGCTGAACAGCCAAAACCGGCAGAGCGGCCACCACAGAAAGCAGCACCGGAAGATCTGCAAAAGATCGTGGCAGGCTGGAAGATGATCGTCGGACAGACGACAGCTGCTTTCAAACAGGCACTTTTGCAGTCCGTGCCAAAATACAACGGAGAGACTGGCGAGCCGATTCTCTATGTGGAGTTTCAGACTCCGCTTGGAAGGCTTTATCCGGATGACTCCGAAGCCAAAAAAGAACTGCAGTCCATCATTGAGCAGAAGCTTGGCAAAAGTATCGAGCTTCATATGCTGGTTGCGGAAGATCATCAGCAGACGAACCTTTCGCAGATTACGGTGGATCAGGCAATACGTGACAATATTCACATGGATGTTGTAATAGAAGAAGATTAATTTTTTATCAGGAGGATATCACCATGGCAAAACGTGGAGGATTTCCGGGCATGGGAATGCCGGGAAACATGAATAATTTAATGAAACAGGCGCAGAAGATGCAGCGTCAGATGGAAGAAAACCAGAAAGCACTTGAAGAAAAATCATTTACTGCAACGGCAGGCGGCGGTGCTGTAGAAGTGACTGTATCCGGTAAACGTGAAGTGACCGGCGTGAAACTTGCCGAAGAAGTTGTCGATCCGGATGATATCGAAATGCTGGAAGATCTGATCGTTGCGGCAACCAATGAAGCACTTCGCAAAGTAGAAGAAGAAACAACAGCAGTAATGTCCAAACTCACAGGCGGACTTGGCGGCTTGGGCGGAGGCCTTCCTTTCTGATGGAATACTACAGTACGCACATCAATAAGCTGATCGAGCAGCTTTCGCATCTTCCGGGGATCGGACCGAAGTCGGCACAGCGTCTGGCATTTCATATCATGAACATGCCGAAAGACCAGGTGGAACAGCTTACTTCTTCGATCACCGGCGCGAGAGAAAAGATCCGCTACTGCAAAAAATGCTGTACGCTGACAGATCAGGAGCTTTGCCCGATCTGCAGCAACCCCAAAAGGGATGCAGGTACGATCATGGTCGTGGAAAATACGAGGGATCTTGCGGCATACGAAAAAACGGGAAAATATGAGGGCGTCTATCATGTGCTTCACGGTGCGATTTCTCCGATGCTTGGAATCGGACCGGATGATATCCGACTCAAAGAGCTGATGCAGCGTCTTCAGAGTGAAGATATCAAAGAGGTGATCATTGCTACGAACTCTAGTCTGGAGGGCGAGACAACCGCGATGTATATCAGCAAGCTGATCAAGCCAACCGGAATCCGGGTAAGCAGGATCGCAAGTGGTGTACCGGTCGGCGGCGATCTGGAATATATTGATGAGGTAACACTTCTGCGTGCACTGGAAGGCAGAGTGGATCTCTGATATAGACTGCAATGACAGAAGGAGGATGTGAGAGTGGCAAAAAGAAAACCAACCTCTTCGCAGGTCGCACAGAAAGCAGGAGTTTCTCAGGCGACAGTATCTATGATACTGAACCGGAGAAATGATGTCTCTTTTTCTGCGGAAACTGTAGAAAGAGTGGAATGCGCCGCGCGGGAGCTCGGATATGAGCTGCCTCACCGCAAAAATAAAAACAGTACCAAAAAAGAAAAACTGATCGTTGTGATTTGTCCGACGCTGACCAGCCCATATTACGTTCTTCTTTTACAGGGTATCGAATCCGTAGCAAATGAAAAAGGCTACGGTGTTTTTATCTGCAATACTCAGAGGGATGCAGGGCAGGAAGAAAAATATCTCCGGATGATCAGTACGATCGATCCACAGGGAATCATTTATGCATGTAATCCCCATCCGGATTTTCAGAAAAAAGTTGAAGAACTGGCACACAGAATACCACTTGTTATTATCAGCAATAAAGAAAAGACAACGACGGTAGATGCGATCAATCAGGATAATACAATGGTAGGACGCCTGATGGCACGTCATCTCCTTGAACTTGGTCACAGGGAGGTGGCCTTTATTACACCGCCGCTCACGCGCCGGCAGTGGCAGCGTTCCAGAAGAATTGACGGCTTTGTTAAAGAATACGAAAAGGAAGGGCTTGGCGGGCATGTTCTTATAAAAGCAGCAGATGAGTCAGTCGATCATAGATTACCGAGGATGGATTCCGAGTATTCGATGGGGTATCAGCTTACGATGGAACTGATCAGGGAAGGCAGGGAATTCACTGCGATCGCAGGTCAGAATGATATGATGGCGCTGGGCGCGATCGATGCGCTGGAAGAATCGCGTATCCGCGTACCGAAGGACGTGTCGGTCATTGGCTGTGACGATATTTTTTACTCCGGTATCCGAAGGTTGTCGCTTACAACGATCGATCATTTCGTTGCACTGAAAGGGCGGGATGCCTGTGATATCATCATTCGTAAGATTGCGATAAATGACCAGTTTTATACGGGATTACAGCCGACAAGTATCTATAATATTGAGTATACGCCGAAGCTGATCGCCAGAAAAACAACTGCATATGCAAACACGAAAAAAAGAAAATAAATTTGTATATCCAAATTATTATTAATAATTTCAAACGAAAGCCTGGAAGAGAACGTGGAAAACCGTACTTTCAGGCTTTTGATGTTCAATAAAGTAGAAAAAACAAGATAAATAATTAATAAAACAACATATTATTAATAAAAAAATAATTATCATTATTGCGTTTTGCATACTTATTTTTATTTGTTTAAGTATCCTTTCGCTAGAAATAAGAAACTGGATTATCGACACAGCTTTTGAGAATCTTAAAGTAATCTCAAATTAATGGAGAAAAATGAATACACCAAAAAAAATCAAAAATTATTTGAAAAACATGAAATATCAGTTGTCGCTTGTTTATTCTAAAGAAGATGTTCGAGCAATTATGGATATCATCCAGGAACATGTTAATATTTTTTTAGAACAAAATCCATCCGCTTCTGAAGAAATTATTAAGCAATGTATTTGTGAAATAGGTGATTTTGTTCAAGCCGGCATAGAAAACATTGATTTTCACACATTAATGCAAAAGATAGAGGTAACTAATCGGGCAAAAAAAAGAAAAGTATATATTATAGCTATCTTCCGTCTCTGTGGAATAGATGCTCAAAAATTAACCCGCTGCCAAATTTTCAGATTTACGCTGCGGGTTAATTTTTATATCCAATCATTATTAATTGTTCTGACTCAGATATTCCTCCAGACAAATGCCCTTATCATACATCACCTTAGCCGCTTCCTTGCCGACATAGCGATAATGATCATCCTCAGCCGCAGCCCCCGTCACTGATTCCTTTCCGGATGGATAACGCAGGACAAAGCCATACTTATACGCATTGTCATTCATCCATGCCAGGACACTGTCTGTATCCTGTCCATAGTCTTCATCACCGGCAATATCAATTGCCAGACCGGTTTCATGTTCACTGGTTCCGGGCTTTGCAATCACCTGTTCAGCCTTACTTGTTGCTTCTTCTGCAGAATAGCCTTCATCCTCATAATTCTGGATCGTATCGTCCATCAGCGCCTGCTGCTCTTCCCGTGTTCTGTATGCATCGCTGACAATCGGATAGATATCCTCCGATCTGGCCGCATCAAACATCTCCTGAAGATCTGTGAGAATACGTGAATCAACAGACTGACCATTGCGTAATTCCGTCAGATCAATACTGTAATCATCAGCAATCGGATGGGTACTGTTCACCAGGAGCAGCCGCCAGTCTGAACTTGAAGCGGTACTGTCTGTTTGACCGTCAGATGTCTGATCTAATCCATCTGCGGATGCTGTATCTGATACACTCTCATCGCTCTGTGAAACATTGCTGTCCGCTGTCTCATCCGCATCTTTGGCGGCCATGACACTCTCCGGCGGCACACTGCCGTTATTCCCCATTGGATCCGTGCACAGCACAACCAGAAATATAACAACAAGAAACAAAGCCACTATCGATAAAATAATCTGCTGAAATGTCTGTCCTTTTCTACTATGGTACCTTGTATTTCATTCTGAATAACGTGTTCTTCTTTTTCTCATATATCGCAGCCCCTTTATTTCTTAATATTATAGCAAAAACTTTGCATCAAAGTCTTGACCAAACTGTAAAAATTTTATTAATTTTTGTCTTATAAAGGCTGCATCCCGATTCGCCAATCAGCGAAGGCGGATCTTCATCTCACGCTCTGCTTCTCGCCGCTGATCCTTCTTGGCAATATCCTCACGTTTATCATATAGCTTCTTTCCTCGGGCAAGGCCAATCTGGACTTTCACAAGGCTGTCCTTGAAATACACCTGCAGCGGCATGATCGTATAACCTTTCTGAGAAACCTGTCCCAGAAGCTTCGTAATCTCGCGTTTATGCAGCAGAAGCTTTCTTGTACGAAGCGGGTCTTTGTTGAAAATGTTGCCTTTCTCATAAGGCGCTATATGCATATGCTCAATATAAATCTCTCCATGATCTGCATGAATAAAAGATTCCTTAATGCTGCACTTGCCCATGCGGAGAGACTTTACCTCTGTACCGTGCAGAACGATACCCGCCTCATACTTATCCTCGATAAAATAATCATGATACGCTTTCTTGTTATTGGCGATCAGTTTGGTTCCTTTTCCGGCCATTACATTTCCCCCTCTGCAAAAATGCTGTCCTCCAGCATAAAATTCACGGCTTTCGCCAGAAAATCTACATCTTTGACAATGATACGGACATGTTCACCCAGCTTGAAGGTTCTTCCGGTATCTTCTCCCGTTAATGTATACGTATTCTCATCAAAAATATAATAATCATCGTCCATATCCTGCAGTCTGATCAGACCCTCACAGGTATTCGGCAATTCCACATACATGCCCCAGTTGGTAATGCCTGAGACGACACCGTCGTACCTCTGACCAATCCGTTTGGACATATACTCTGCCTTCTTCATCTTCTCAACTTCACGTTCAGCCTCGTCCGCCCTGCGCTCTGTACTGCTTGTCTGAACAGCGACATCCGGCAGAATATGATGATAATGTGCCTGACGCCCGTCATCTAGCTGACCGTGAAGATTCTCCTTGATAATACGATGGATCTGAAGATCCGGATATCTTCGGATTGGTGACGTAAAATGACAATAGTAGGAAACTGCAAGTCCAAAATGGCCGAGATTTTCCGTTGTATAGCGGGCCTGCTTCATGGATCGCAGTACCAGTCTTGAAATCATGGTTTCTTCCGGCGTTCCTTCAATCTTACCTAACAATTTCTGAAATTCCATCGAATGAATGCTGTCCTGACGGATATTCATATAATATCCATAGTTCTTAATCAGGATCATCAGACGTTTAATACGGTCTGTATCCGGGGATTCATGACTTCTATAAAGAAATGGCAGTTCCTGCCAGAAGAAATCCTCTGCAATGGTCTCATTGGCCATCAGCATGAAATCCTCAATGATCTTCGTTGCCGGATTTCTGTCATAAGGATGAATATCCACCGGGAAATCCCGATCGTCCAGTTCAATCTTGGATTCAGGAAAATCAAAATCAATACCTCCGCGCTCCTTGCGTTTCTTGCGAAGAAGATCCGACAATGTCTTCATTTCTTTAAACATCTTCACCGCATCCGCATATACGACCGTTAATTCTTTGTCCCCATCCAATATACGACTAACCTGGTTGTAAGACATACGGTGATTGACTCTGATCACACTCTCCGTAATTTCATGTCCGATAATACCGCCCCGTTCATCCAGCTCTATCAGACAGCTGAGTGCCAGTCTGTCCACCCCTTCATTCAGGGAACAGATACCATTGGAAAGGGCATGGGGCAACATCGGAATCACCTTATTGACCAGATAGACGCTGGTGCCTCGCTTCAGTGCCTCTTTGTCAAGGGGAGATCCCTCCTTGACATAATGCGTCACATCTGCAATATGCACCCCCAGAAAATAATGGCCATCCTTCATCTCAAGAGTAATCGCATCATCCAGATCCTTGGCATCTTCTCCATCAATGGTCACGGTCATCCGATCTCTCAAATCTCTGCGCCCTTCAGTCTCTTCCGGGCTGACAGATTCCGGAACAGATAAAAGCTGTATTTTCACATCCTCCGGAAATTCCGTCGGCAGATCGAAGGCTTTCACAACCGCCAGAATATCTGTCTTCGGATCATCCGCATGGCCGAGAATCTCTGTCACAGTTCCTTCCGGATTCTTACGATCATTGCCATAATCCGTCAGTTTCACCACAACACGATGGCCATTCACCGCCCGCATGGTCTTCCCGCACGGGATAAAAATATCACTGCCAATCTTCTGGTTATCCGGGATCACAAAACCATAATTCTTATTCTTCTGAAAAATACCGGTTACTTCCGTAAAACCGCGCTCAACAATCTGAAGTACCTTTCCTTCAGCCCTCTTGGCTGCCCTTGTACCGCCCGCCGGGACAGCCGGTGCCACCAACTGGATCAGAACCGTATCCCCGTGAAAAGCACCCTTTGTCTCATCCGCCGGGATAAATACGTCCTGCTCCATACCCTCAACTGTCACAAAACCAAAGCCCCTTGTACTGCCGCAGAACTTGCCTGTGAAGGTATCCGGTTCTGCCTTCTTATATCGCCCATTCTCAGTCAATGCCAGTTCTCCGCCAGCAATGAGCTGATCCAGAAATTCCTTGAATTCCTCCTTCTCACGCTTCGGCACTGAAAATACCATGCAAAGCTCTTTGAACTTCATCGGTTTGTAGTTCTTCTCTTCAATAAAATCCAGGACCATTTTTCTTCTTACATCAAAAATAACCTTGTCCATGTTTGTCACCTCCTGTTTCTATACTCGCTTTTCTATTCTTCGGCCGGATCTGTATCCGCCGCTAACATTCTCTGTGCATTCTATACATTCTATCTGCAGAAAGAACAAAAACACTCCCGAAGGAGTGTTTCTATTCATCTTGCTGTACATGTTCAGGCCGGAAGTATTACCGGCTGAATGATACTGCCTTCAGCATTCTGACATTCTTAGTATCCCCAGCTCATGTTCATCACAAGAGATAATACAATAAAGATCGCTGCCAAAATAGCTGTTGATCTCTCAAGTAAAGCATCTTCTGTGTGCTTCTTACCATGGGTCGTGAAATATGTGTCGTTGCTTCTGCCTGTAATTCCGCCAGACAGATCCGCACCCTGACCTTTTCCTTTAAATACTAAAAATACAAGTACTAAACATACAATGATATATACCACTGTGGCTGCAATTCTGATACCGCTCATGCGTACACCTCCTGCATTCAATCTAAATCATTATAGCACAGGTTCCTACAGCATGTAAAGTATATTTTATCGTTTCACAAGAAGTGAATGACCAGTCATCTCTACCGGTTTCTCCAGCCCCATCATATCGATGAGTGTTGGCGCCAGGTCTGCCAGGCAGCCTCCCTCTTTCAGTGTGTAGGCCGGATCATAATTAATCAAAATAAATGGCACCGGATTGGTTGTATGAGCAGTGAAAGGCACCCCTGTTGTATAATCAACCAACTGTTCACAGTTGCCATGGTCTGCACAGAGAATCATCTGACCATCCACTTCTTTCAATGCCTCAACAGCACGGCCGACACATGTATCCACTGCTTCAACTGCTTTAATCGCTGCAGATTCAACACCTGTATGACCCACCATATCCGGATTAGCGAAATTGATGATGATCACGTCGTATTTATCTGATTTGATGGCTTCTACGAGTTTATCGCACACTTCATAAGCACTCATCTCAGGCTTCAGATCATAAGTTGCTACCTTTGGAGAATTCACAAGGATTCTGTCCTCTCCCGGATTTGGTGCTTCGACACCGCCGTTAAAGAAGAATGTCACATGTGCATATTTCTCTGTCTCAGCAATTCTTGCCTGCTTCAGTCCTTTAGAAGCCAGGAATTCACCAAATGTATTTTTGATTTCTACTTTGTTGAATGCCACTTCTTTATTCGGGATTGTTACATCATATTCTGTAAAACAGATATAGGTTACTTTCTTGCGTTCGCCTCTGTCAAAACCATCAAATTCATCTGCGCAGAAAGCTCTTGTGATCTCACGGGCGCGGTCCGGTCTGAAGTTGAAGAAGATAATGGAATCACCGTCATTGACTGTAGCCGTTGGCTTGCCGTCTCTCATAATGACAGTCGGTACAACAAATTCATCATAAACTTCCTTCTCATAGGATGCCTTAACCGCATCATATGGGCATTCTGCCTGTATGCCTTCACCAAAAGCGATGGCACGATAAGCTTTTTCTACACGGTCCCATCTGTTGTCACGGTCCATGGCATAGTAACGGCCCATAACAGAAGCAATCTGTCCAACACCCAGTTCCTGCATCTTCTCGTATAATTCTTTGATATAATCTGCACCTGATGCCGGCGGTGTATCACGGCCATCCAGGAAGCAGTGAACATAGACCTGCTCAAGTCCATGACGTTTTGCCAGCTCCAGCAACCCATACAGATGTGTATTATGGCTGTGGACACCACCGTCGGACAACAGACCATATAAGTGCAGTGCAGAATTGTTGGCTTTAACATTCTCAATGGCCTTTAATAAAGCCGGATTTTCAAAGAATGTACCATCCTGGATCTCTTTGGTAATTCTTGTAAGATCCTGATAAACAATACGTCCGGCGCCCATGTTCATATGTCCGACCTCAGAGTTGCCCATCTGACCTTCCGGAAGACCAACGGACAACCCGCTGGCATTGCCTTTGACAAATGGATAGGTTGCCATTAAATTATCAATGACAGGTGTCTTTGCTTCATAAACAGCATTGGCATCTTTTTTGTCATTTAAACCAAAACCATCAAGAATCATTAAAACTGTAGGTTTTTTACTCATTTTCTCTCACTTTCTTCAAAAAAGGGCGCCGAATTATTCAAGACGCGCCCCAATTGATATTGTTATTGATAAAAATTATTTGTTGTAGTTAACAATCTTGCCGAAGTCCGGTTTCAGAGATGCACCGCCTACAAGGCCGCCGTCAATATCCGGTTTTGCGAAAAGTTCAGCTGCATTGCCTGCATTCACAGAACCGCCGTACTGGATACGGATAGCTTCTGCTGTTGCTTCATCATAGATTTCACGGATACACTGACGAATTGCACCGCAAACTTCCTCAGCCTGATCTGCTGTTGCAGTTTCACCGGTTCCGATTGCCCAGATTGGCTCATAAGCAATAACTGGTGTCTTTGCCTGATCTGCTGTTACATTCTGAAATGCGATCTTAATCTGCATACGGATCCATTCGATGTAAATTCCCTGTTTGCGCTGTGTCAGAGACTCGCCGCAGCAGACAATCGGTGTAATACCGTGTTCAAAAGCCTTGAGAACCTTACGATTGACAGTTTCATCTGTTTCAGCAAAGTATTCTCTTCTCTCAGAATGACCAAGTACAACATATTTCACACCGGCATCTGTCAGCATAGCAGGAGAAATCTCGCCTGTATAAGCGCCGGATTCTTCAAAATACATATTCTCAGCACCAATATTGATGTTGCTGCCTTTAGCTGCTTCCATACATGGAATGATATCGATAGCAGGTACGCAGAAAACAACATCCACGTCATCATTTGCTACAAGTGGTTTCAGTGTTTCTACAAGAGCCACTGCCTCACTTGGTGTTTTGTTCATTTTCCAGTTGCCTGCAATAATCTTCTTACGCATGATATTACGATCCCTTCTATATAATAAATAATTGACTCATTATCCACTTAAATTATTTGTCTGTTGCTGCTGCAACGCCCGGAAGTTCTTTGCCTTCAAGGAATTCAAGAGATGCACCACCGCCTGTGGAAATATGTGTCATCTTGTCACCAAAACCAAGCTGGTTAACAGCAGCTGCTGAATCACCGCCACCGATGATCGTCACTGCATCTGTATCAGCCAGTGCCTGAGCAACTGCAACAGTACCTGCAGCAAAGTTCGGCATTTCGAATACGCCCATCGGTCCGTTCCATACAACTGTCTTCGCATCTTTGACAGCGTTGGCAAACAGTTCTCTTGTCTTCGGTCCGATATCAAGGCCCATCCAGCCGTCATCGATCTGGCCGGCATCGACTACTTTCACATTGGCATCATTAGAAAATGCATCAGCAGTTACTGTATCTACAGGAATAAGCATCTTCACGCCCTTATCAGCAGCTTTCTTGATCATATCGTTGGCATAATCAAGATAATCATCTTCACAAAGAGATGTACCGATCTTACCGCCCTGAGCCTTCATAAATGTATAAGCCATACCGCCGCCGATGATCAGAGTATCTACTTTGTCAAGAAGGTTTTCAATTACAGAAATCTTGCTTGAAACTTTTGCTCCGCCAAGGATTGCTACGAATGGTCTCTCCGGATTTTCCACTGCATTGCCAAGGAAATCGATTTCCTTCTGCATCAAATAGCCAACAGCTGCTGTCTTCACATACTGAGTGACACCGACGTTGGAGCAATGTGCTCTGTGAGCTGTACCGAAAGCATCATCCACATAAACATCGCAAAGGCTTGCCAGTTCTTTGCTGAAGGCTTCCCCATTCTTTGTCTCTTCAATTCTGTAACGTGTGTTCTCAAGAAGAACAACATCGCCATCTTTCATGGCAGCTACAGCAGCTTTTGCATTTGGACCAACGACCTCAGGATCTGCAGCAAATTTTACGTCCTGACCAAGAAGTTCGCTTAAACGAACAGCAACAGGTGCCAGAGAAAGTTCAGGCTTTGCTTCGCCCTTTGGCTTACCAAGATGTGAGCAAAGGATAACTTTGCCGCCGTCAGCGATGAGTTTCTTGATTGTCGGCAGGGATGCTACCAGTCTGTTCTCATCTGTAATCTTTCCATCCTGTAAAGGAACATTAAAATCGCATCTTACTAAGACTCTCTGGCCTTTAACATTAATATCATCAACAGAAACTTTATTCAGCATATTATTATCTCCTTTTGTCTGACTATATTTAAGCGCCCTTTAAGCGCAAAAACGGGTCCGGTCCAATGAGACCGGACCCGCCAAGGATCTTATTTACTTATTCTGATTTCAAAATTAAGCCAATTCAGCAAAATATTTGATTGTTCTAACCATCTGGCTTGTGTAGGAGTTTTCATTATCATACCATGAAACAACCTGCACCTGATATAAATCATCGCCAATTGGAGAAACCATTGTCTGTGTAGAATCAAATAAAGAACCATATGTGATACCTACAATATCAGATGATACGATCTGATCTTCGTTGTAACCAAAGGAATCACTTTCAGCAGCCTTCATAGCAGCGTTGATACCGTCAACTGTTACATCACTGCCTTTAACTACAGCTGTAAGGATTGTTGTAGAACCTGTAGGAACCGGTACACGCTGAGCAGAACCGATAAGTTTGCCCTTTAATTCAGGAATAACAAGACCGATTGCTTTAGCAGCACCTGTTGAGTTAGGAACAATGTTGACAGCACCTGCTCTTGCTCTTCTTAAATCACCTTTTCTGTGTGGTCCGTCAAGAATCATCTGGTCACCTGTGTAAGCATGGATTGTAGACATGATACCACTCTGGATTGGAGCATAATCATTCAAAGCCTTTGCCATAGGTGCAAGACAGTTTGTTGTACAGGATGCAGCAGAGATAATCTTGTCATCAGCTGTAAGTGTCTTCTCGTTAACGCTGTATACGATTGTAGGAAGGTCATTGCCTGCTGGTGCAGAAATAACAACTTTCTTAGCGCCTGCTTTGATATGTGCTTCAGCTTTTGCCTTGGATGTATAGAAACCTGTACACTCAAGAACAACATCAACATCCAGGTCACCCCATGGTAAGTTAGAAGCATCTGCTTCTTTGTAGATTGTAATCTGTTTGCCGTCAACAACGATAGATGCGTTGTCTTCGCCAACAGTTACTGTATGTCCGGCATATCTGCCCTGAGATGAATCATATTTCAAAAGATGTGCAAGCATCTTAGGATCTGTTAAATCGTTGATTGCAACTACTTCATAACCTTCTGCTCCAAACATCTGTCTGAATGCAAGACGACCAATACGACCAAATCCATTAATTGCTACTTTTACTGCCATAATAACTCCTCCTGATATTGTATATCATTTTTATTATTTTACCGAAAGCTTAAAGAATTTTCTTACCACTTTCGCTCTGTCCCTATTGTATCGGATTTTAATGTTTTTTTCAAGTACAAAAAACCACTTTATTAATTTTTTAACAATCCTTATAATTTGATGCAGATTACTGCATAATTTTCATGATTTTTTCGCAAATTGAAGTTTTTTGTTTTTACATCTGTACATTATTTGCAAAAAATCCAGGATTATACACACAGTTCTATCCAGATTTGACAATCTTTTAACTCGCATCATCTAATTCCGGCGCAATTTTCTCGATAATTCCACCGCCTGCGACAAGATCTCCGTCATACAGAACAACTGCCTGGCCCGGTGTGATCGCACGCTGAGGCTCATCAAAACATACATATAAACTTCCGTCCGGCAACTGTCTGGCTATGCACGGTGCTGCTTTGTGGGCGTAACGTATCTTGGCCGTCAGGCGCACCGGTTCATCCAAAGACGCACGGGACATCAGATTCACATTAGATGCATACAATGCCCGTTGGAACAATTCATCATTCTCACCGATAATGATTTTGTTTTCTTCAGGATTAATACCGGTAACAAAAACCGGATGTCCCATGGCCAGATTCAGCCCCTTTCGCTGACCAATGGTATAAGCACCGATACCTCTGTGATGTCCCAGCACTTTGCCATTCTTGTCGACAAAATCACCTTCCGGCAGTTTTTTGCCTGTATAATCTTCAATGAACGCCTGATAATTGCCGTCCGATACAAAACAGATATCCTGGCTGTCCATCTTATTGGCCACAGACAGACCGATTTCCCCAGCTATACGACGCACTTCTGATTTATCATAAGCCCCCACCGGCATCAGGGTATGCGCCAGCTGATGCTGATTCAGATTATACAATGCATACGTCTGATCTTTTCTGTCAAATGCTGCCTTTTCAATCGCATATCTGCCATTTGGAAGATGAACGATTCTGGCATAGTGGCCCGTTGCAATATAATCGGCACCCAGAGCCAATGCCTTCTCAAGCAGTGCTTCCCATTTGACATAACGATTGCAGACAATACATGGATTCGGTGTCCGCCCTTTTTCATACTCAGAAACAAAATTGTCAATCACTTTCTCTCTGAACACTTCCCGGAAATTCATCACATAATACGGTATACCGATTCTCTCCGCCACTCTTCTGGCATCATCCACTGCAGATAAACCGCAGCAACCGCCGTTTTCTTCGACGATTTCATCCTCCTCTTCCTGCCAGATCTGCATGGTCACTCCGATCACATCATACCCTTGCTGTTTGAGCAGCCAGGCAGCTACAGAAGAATCCACACCACCGGACATACCTACTACAACCTTTTTCGATGCCATATGCATCCTCCTTCTCATGTAACAAAAGGACTGCCGCATCATCTGTCATAACGCAGCAGTCCTCCCTTATCATTCATTAATAGTCTTCTTCCTCTTCACCTTCACTGATATCGTTCTTCGGTTTCTGGAGGCCTTCAATCTTGATGCCGTTCTTTTCTGCATAATCCCAAAGGGCAGCATGAATTGCTTCTTCAGCAAGAAGAGAACAGTGTACCTTGACCGGAGGCAGACCATCAAGCGCTTCCATAACCGCTTTGTTGGTTACTTCCAACGCTTCATAAATTGTCTTGCCTTTGACAAGTTCTGTTGCCATACTGCTAGTCGCAACAGCGGCACCGCAGCCAAATGTTTTGAATTTGACATCTCTGATCACCTGGTTCTCATCAATATCAAAATATATTCTCATGATATCGCCGCACTTCGCATTGCCTACTGTGCCGACACCACTTGCATTTTCAATCTCTCCAACATTACGCGGATGCTGGAAATGATCCATAACTTTCTCGCTGTACATTATTTATTTCCTCCTGTTTTCTTGATGAAATCTTCATATAACGGTGACATGGAACGAAGACGTGCAACAATCTTCTCAATTTCATCTACAACACCGTCAATTTCTTCCTGTGTATTATCATAACCCAGTGTCAGTCTCAGAGAACCATGTGCAATCTCATGAGGCAGACCAATCGCCAGAAGGACATGGGATGGATCCAGGGAACCTGATGTACAGGCAGAACCACTGGATGCACAAATATGTGCCATATCCAGCATGATCAGCATGGATTCACCCTCAACAAACTGGAAACTAAAGTTGACATTATTCGGCAATCTGCGTGTTCTGTCACCATTCAGACGTGCATAAGGGATTCTCTTATAAATGGCATCAATCATGCGGTCTCTTAATTCGATTTCCTTCGATGTACGTTCTTCCATATCAGCCACTGCCATCTCAACTGCCTTGCCAAGACCGACAATACTCGGAACATTCTCTGTACCGGCACGACGCTTACGTTCCTGAGCACCGCCGTGAATAAATGAGCGGATCTTCACACCCTTGCGGATATAAAGGAATCCAATCCCCTTCGGTCCATTGATCTTGTGACCACTGATGCTGAGCATATCAATATGCATCTTGTCTACATCAATAGGCACCTGACAATAAGCCTGTACGGCATCTGTATGGAATAAAATACCATGCTCTTTCGCAATAGCACCAATCTCTTCAATTGGCTGAATCGTTCCGATCTCATTGTTGGCAAACATAACAGAAATCAGGATCGTATCCGGGCGGATAGCTGCTTTCAGCTGATCCAGTTTGATCACACCGTTCTCATCGACATCAATATAAGTGATCTCATATCCTCTGGATGCCAGATAATCGCATGTATGCAGAATCGCATGATGTTCAATCTTGGATGTGATGATATGCTTGCCTTTTGAAGCATATGCTTCAGCAGTCGCAACAAGTGCCCAGTTATCTGATTCACTGCCGCCGGCTGTAAAATATATATTCTCAGACGTTGTACCGATGGACTTCGCCATAATCTCACGCGCATGTGTAATAGCTGCCTTTGTTTCTGAGCCTAAACTGTAGATACTGGATGGATTGCCGTATTTCTCTGTAAAGTAAGGCAGCATGGCCTCAACGACTTCAGGTCTTGCAGCAGTTGTTGCTGCATGATCCAGATAAACTAAATGATCCATTTTGCTCATCTCCTTCAATTATTCAAAATTTATCATTGGTGACATATTTCCAAAGCGAGGGGGACAGAAACTCTCCCCGTCTCTTATATTTATATATATGCATAATTATTCTCTATGCTATATGTCCCGCATTTTTAATGAAAACTTGCCTTTTTATCTTAACATTTCATCACATATTCGTCAAGTCTTTTTCATACTATTTTGGTAGGGAAATGTACTTATTCAGAATCATTTAAATATCTCATCTAATAAAAAATATTTCCTTCTTCCAGATTCTTTCGATATTGACATGCTTTTGCATAAAGCCGATTCGGATGAATACATTCCTTTGCATCAGAACATTCCTTATATCTAGAACAGCACGCAAATCCCGCGGCCTTTGGAATATAATTATTAATGCCAAATCGCATACATTCCATCAGGCAATTAATAAAATCATCCGAATCCTTATCATATCTTTTTTTCTCGTCATTTTTTCCAAAGTACTTTGAGTATACTTCAACGATATCGGTATTTGACTTGAGGACATCTTCTTTCACTCTCGCAAGGACCGTATTCCTACTGCTGTCTCTCCTGTCTTCAACAAGGTCCGGTTCATAAACACAAATTGCGTAAGAAGATATTTTTCCATCTTTTCCAGCATTTGCCATAATAGAAAAGGAATGTTCCATCAGACCAAACTCACTTTCAAGTTTCCCGAACTTCGATAGGAGTTTTCCCTGCCACCCTTCATCTAAATCACCAACTTCAACTAATTCATCTTTATTATTGACATTCGATATTGAATAATCCTCAGAAGTATCTCCAGCAGCCTCTTTGTCCGAATCATCACATAATAAACAACCAAAAGTCAAATACTCATAAATCCGATGATTGATAACACAATCTTCTAAAGCTCTATGTGCTTTTGAATAATCAATGTTGTATTCCTCTGCTAAACATTCCAGGCTATAGTGTTTCAAATCAGGAAGTGATTTTTTTGCCAGATACACCGTATCAATATAATCATTCGGAAAATGACAATTTAACTCTTTAACATACAAGTCTTCCAGAAACTTACTGTCAAATGTTGAAAAATTATGGCCAACAACTATACTGTCTCCCAGAAACTCTTTAAAGTTTTCACAGGCTTCTTTTGGTTCTATACCATATATACGGATCATTTCATTTGATATACCTGTCAATTTCTCAATCTTTTTCGAAACTTTAACGTCTGTTTTAATCAGTACATTAAATCTCTCTACTTCTTCCCCTGATACATATTTAATTGCACCAATTTCAGTAATCACATCTTTAAAGTGATTGGTTCCTGTTGTCTCCAAATCCACAACAACATATGCCGCTGTGTTGCTTTCAATTCTTTGTCCGATTTTTCCCGAAATATCTTTTGGCTTTTCAACACTTTCGCCTATATCATTAAAAAAAGATGCTTTCTGCATATCCACCAGATAGTCCGACAAAATGCGAATCTGACTTTCATTTTCCAATGTAATCAAAATACTCTTGCTTCCACTTGGTTCATATGAAGCAACAATCTTATAATCAACGACATTATATTTCTTCCAGACACCAGATACCTCTTTACTCCAGTAAATAACTCCTTTTGTTACAGGTAAGCCGATTTCTTTTCTTAACTCTTTTGTGTCATTCTCATTTAGCTGTATAAATCCCGTTGCCATAAAGCCTCCCACGATTCATCTGAATGTATTTATAAATTATAAAGCTACTATTCCAAAATAATACGATTCTCAAACAAGCTTCTTCTTTATGAAATCATGTTCAACAGTTCTTCTTCTGTAATTATTGGAATTCCCAAAGCCTGTGCTTTTGTCAGCTTACTTCCTGCCTTCTCACCTGCAACTAGATAATCTGTTTTCTTACTTACAGAGCCTGTACATTTACCGCCATTATTCTCAATTAAATCTGAAGCTTCTTTTCGACCAAGGGTTGGTAAAACACCCGTCACAACAATTGTTAATCCTGCCAGTTTTTCACTAGAAGTTGATCCTTTCGGCATCTTCATTGTAACACCTACAGACTCCAGTTCATCTATAACTGTACGGTTCTTGGGATTATCAAAATACTGCCTGATGCATGTAGCTGTAACCCCGCCAATATCATCAATGGCTATTAAATCTTCGTATGATGCATTCATCAATTCTTCAATTGAAGAAAAATGCTTCATAATTGACTTTGCTGTATTCTTTCCGACATTTCTTATTCCAAGTCCGGTCAGCAGCTTTGTAGGATCGTTTGTTTTAGATTTCTCAATCGCTTCCAATACTCTGCCTGTTCCTTTTTCTTTGCCAAATATATTATTTCTAATCAGTTCATCCTTTAAATCATTTAATTTGTAAATATCTGCAAAGGTTTTCACATAACCATTTTTGATTAATGCATCAATAATAGAATCTCCCAGTCCTACAATATTCATCGCATCAAGTGAACAAAAATACGAAAGAGTTCTTGCCAATTGTGCTGAACATAACACATTGACACAGCGGATATCTGCCGTATCTTCTTCATTTATCAACCCACTGCCGCATACTGGGCAGCGCGTAGGCGTTTTAAAAACAACTTTTGGCGTCTTAACACATCCATTTAACTTTGGAATAATTTCTCCGCTCTTAAATAATTTATATGAGCCTCCAATGCCAATCTTCATCTCATTAATATAATCCTGATTATGAAGTGTCGCTCTTGAAACATTCGTTCCGCAAAGTCTGGCTGGCTTTTCTGTTTCTTCATCATGGAAAACGCCCGTATAAGTTATCTTTCCTGTTCGTCCTACATCTACCAGAATTTCATCCATCACGACAACACGCTCTTCTGGAGGATATTTATAAGCAATATGACCGCTGGAATATTTACTTCCTGCCGGGAAGTCGTCTCGATACTGAATCTGGTCTATTTTGACAACAGCACCATCAATATCATATTCGAGTTTATCACGCATTTCTGCAATCTCATCAATTGCCTGAATAATTTCATCCACCGTTGTGCATTTTTTATGGAATACCGTCGGAATACCATTTGCCGATAAAAAATCCATTGCATCACAATGGCTTTCCATCACTTCTTCCGGTCCTTGCTGAACATTAAATACAAACATCTTTAACCCGCGCTCTTTTGTAATTGCTGGATTCAGTTGCCTTAATGTACCTGCTGCCAGATTTCGTGGATTAGCCGCCAGTTTTTTTCCTGTCTTTTCCTGTTCATCATTATATTTTTCAAAAGCACTATGAGACATATAGACTTCTCCTCGAAGTTGCAATGCATCATATGGCAACTTTAAATATTTTTTTACATCTGGTACAACAAGTGCATTTGCTGTTACATCCTCTCCAACAAGTCCATCTCCTCTAGTTTCCGCCAAAGACAATCTTAACAAACCATTTTCATCTTTTTCATATCTCAAAGTCATTGAAAGGCCATCAATTTTTGTTTCAACAGAAAATTGGCATTCAGGATGAACAGCCTTAACCTTTTCTACCCAGGCAACGATATCCTCTTTTGTGAAAACATCTTCAATTGAAAGCATAGGCACATCATGCGTTACCTTAACACCGGCTTCCCTCTTTGCAGTTCCACCAATCTTTTGCGATGGCGAATCCGATGTGACCCATTCCGGGTGTTCTTTTTCAGCTGCTTTTAATTGAAGCATCAACTGATCATATTCATAGTCACTGATTTCTGATTCGTCCTGGTTATAATAAAGATTCATATGATAATTGATTGTTTTAATGAGCGTATTATATTCTTCTCTATTCATATATTATTTCTCCAATACCCTATCTGATTTTATATACGCTTTCTCCGCTTCGACTGATTCCTGCGATCATTTGCAATAAACTGTCTTTTCAGCTGCTCAAGTTCTTCCGCTGTTACATCCCGCCACTTTCCAACCGGCAGACTGCCAAGACGGATATTCATAATACGGACCCGCTTAAGCTTCGTTACATGGTAATCAAAATGTCGGCACATATACCGAATCTGCCGGTTCAACCCCTGTGTTAGAATAATAGAAAATGTGTAATCATCTATCCTCCGAAGCGTACACGGACGTGTCACCGTATCCAGAATCGGCACGCCCTTTGACATGCCCTGAATGAATTCATCTGTTATCTTCTTATTCACCCGGACAATATACTCTTTCTCATGATACTGACTAGCCTTCAGAATATGATTGACAATTGTACCATCATTCGTCAGAAGAATCAATCCCTCCGAATCCTTGTCCAGACGTCCGATCGGGTAAATCCGCTCCGGATAATGAATATAATCTATAATATTATTCTTCTCACGGACTCTATCTGTTGTACAGACAATTCCCCTTGGTTTATTAAAAGCGATCAAAACCATCCTGTCGTTTTGTCTGACAACCTTCGATCCTACCTTAACCACCTGCCCCGGCCTCACCCGGGTACCAAGCTCAGCCTTCGTGCCATCCACTGTCACGCGTCCTGCCTCAATCAGACGATCTGCTTCTCTTCTGGAACAAAAACCCGCATCACTCAGGAAACGATTAAGACGAACATCTGATTTATCTTCATTCTCATGTAATATATCCTTTTTAAAATTACTCATTTCTATACCTCTGTTACAAAAAAAGCTTTTGCTGCAGACACCTCCAGCAAAAGCTTTTATCATTCGTTCATCTAATTAGTTCTGTGTAGCTGTACTGCTGTCCGTCTGTGATTCTGTCTCACCGGCCGACTCAGTCTCTGCTGCAGATTCAGTCTCTGACTGTCCTGATTCAGTTGAAGATGTATCGCTGGTATCAGTAGATGCTGAATTCGTTACACTTGTCTTAGAGCGCACCTTCTGCATGAATTCCATCAGGCTTGAATCATTCGCACAGGCACTGTCCATCTTGGTATTCACTGTAGAAATAAGATCCATGACATCCTGATCCTGGTAAAGCTGATTGATGTAATTCTGAGTGGCCTCATCATACTGAAAAGAACCTGTGGCAGCATTATAATCACCGCGATAAATGTACAATGTTCCGTCATCCGCTGACTTCACATAAAATACGGAAAGATTCGGTGCCAGTGTCTTAATATCTGCCAACTTCAACTCATCATATACAAAAACAACATATTCTCCGGAATTCAGACCGCGTTTTGTATAATACTGCGTATTCTGATAATCCTCAATAATCTGTGAAGTTGCTGTCAATACATCTGCATTGATCTCCTGATCAGAATTATAAACCTTCTTCAGAAGATCTGTGTCACCCTCCTTAAATGCCTTACGGTAATTGGCAATCAGTTCATTCACTGCAGGATACTGATTCTCCTGAAGGGCATTGGTATTCTCATCGACACTGATGGTTGATTCTGCAGTCGAACTGCCGGAATTGGCGGCCGTCCCTTTATTCTCCTTGCTTCCAAGGTTCACCACCAGACCTGCAATGGCAGCAACAACGACAACAACCGACAATATAATAATCAATATACTGTTTCGATTCATAGCTATATTCTCCTCACCGGCAGAATTGTTTCTTCTGCTCTCTCTATCTCCTAATGGACTTTTCATTCCTTCCTATTCCTCCATACAATTATTCATCATAACGATGCTTTCATTCCTGAACATTCATCTGCAGCACTGCAGAATCATTCTGCGAATTCTGTTAAAAAAATACACCTGAAGGGAATCGAACCCTCGCACACGGCTCCGGAAACCGTTGCTCTATCCACTGAGCTACAGATGCAATTGTTATTGTACAATATTTTTTAACAGAATGCAATGGATAAATCACTTTTTCTTGTGTTATTTTTCTACATCAGAAATCAGATTCTGTTCTTTAAGGCCCGGACAACCGTCTCGAGTATCTTAATCCTTGCATAATACTTGGAATCAGCCTCAACAATCGTCCACGGTGCATAGGTAGTAGAAGTTCTCAAGATCATCTCATCAACAGCCTTGACATACGCATCCCACTTCTCACGATTGCGCCAGTCCTCATCCGTAATCTTCCACTGTTTCTCAGGATCCTCCATTCTCTCATTAAAACGTCGTTCCTGTTCATCCTTATCAATCTGAAGCCAGAATTTCAGAACAATCACCCCGTGGTCTGTCAAATTCTGCTCCATCTGGTTGATCTCTCTGTATGCACGGCGCCATTCTGCCTGGCTACAGAAGCCTTCAATACGCTCCACCATCACACGTCCATACCATGTCCGATCAAAAATCGTCATATGACCATCCTTCGGCATGGCTCGCCAGAAGCGCCACAGATAATGATGGGCCTTTTCTATATCATTCGGTGCCGCCGTCGGAACCACCTCGTATCCGCGCGGATCCAGAGGCTCTGTCAAACGCTTGATCGCACCGCCCTTTCCTGCCGCATCCCAGCCTTCCAAAGCCACAACAACAGGAATCCTCTTCAGATACATCTCATTCTGCAGACGGGTCAATTCTTTCTGCAGAACAGATAAACGCTTCTTGTAATCTTCCTTTGTCATTGTCAGACTGACATCCACACCGTCAAGAACCGTTGTACGCATTGTCTCTTCCGTACCCGGCAATTCTTCCTGCGCCCTCTCTGCCATATAACTGCGGCTCTCTTTTTCATTCTCTTCATTCAAACGTTCTTCTATCATCCCGGCAACAATTGTCATGACTTTCACTGCTGCATATTCCCTGTCTGTTGCCTCAATGACATGCCATGGTGCCCATGACATATCGGTCTGTTCCAGCATATGATCATACATCGGCAGATACGCCTTATACTGCTTAAAATGCTTCCAGTCCGCTTTGGTCACACGCCACTTCGTCTCAGATGAACGTTCCAGCTTCTTCAGACGCTTCTCCTGTTCATCAGCAGAAATATGCAGGAAAAATTTGATGATCAATGTTCCGTCAGCCGACAGCTGTTCCTCGAATGAAAGAATCTGCTGATACGCAGCATCCAGGCGCTTCTGATCCATTGGCGCATCCATCTGTTCTGTGATCACGCGCCGATACCAGCTTCGGTCAAAAATATGCATGCGCCCCTTCGCCGGTGTCTTCGTCCAGAAACGCCACAAAAACGGATGCATATGCTCTTCTTCATTTTCTGCCTGAATGGTAAATACCTTAAATCCACGCGGATCCAGCGGCTGTATCAGGCGACTGATCATCGTTCCCTTACCGGATGCGCCCCATCCTTCAAAAACAACCATCACCGGCAAGCCCTTAGCCCGCGCTTCTCGCTGAAGCGCAGCAAACTTCGGCGCCAGTTTATCCATCATTTCTTTGTATTCTTTTTTGGTAAGATTTTTATTTAAATCGACTTCTCTCAGCATTTCATTCTCCTCTGCAAATAAAACAAAAGGAGATGCCGTAAAATGACATACCCGGAAAAGGTACTGCGACCTCTCCGTATTTTACAACATCCCCTCTTTTGTGCTCCGTCCGCAGGACAGATAGATCAATAATACTTTTTTCTTCCCCAGAGATTGCTCTTCTTGAATTCTATATATTCACTGTAAGCCTTCTCAAGGATCTGCCTCTCATTCGTAAATTTCAGTAAATGATAAGCTTCGTGATACTTATAATACCCCGAATCCACGAAATACTCTTCACGCTGTGGTTTGCTGAAATAGCTGTCAGACATCATCAAATACCAGTGGACTTCCTTCATCACCACATCCTGGGATGTATTGAAGCTGTACTGGCTCTTGCCTACATATTTCACAATAGATGCGTCTACACCCGTTTCTTCTTTCACTTCTCTGAGTGCCGTTTCCTTAAATTCTTCGCCTGCCTCAACAGTACCTTTCGGTAACACCCATCCTTCATATTTATTTCTGTAATTCTTATACAGCAGAAGGATTTTACCTCTGAATATAACCACACCGCCACAGCTCGTTGCCTTTGTCATCGCAATTCCTCCCTGCTCATTGGTGTGTCAATCAAGTATTCTATCTATTAGTATACAATGCTTTGAGGTATTTTACAATAATATCACAGGAATTTAACCTGTTGTTTGTAAAGGAATACCTGTCCATTTAATTATTCAGATAAGCATCCAGTATCTCTCCGGCAATAGGAACCGCTTCGCTGCTGGCTGTTCCGGCATCTTCCACCAATACGCAGATGGCAATCTTCGGATCATCCGCCGGTGCAAAACCGACAAACCAGGCATTGTTGCCTCTTCCGACAACTTCCGCTGTTCCTGTCTTTCCGGCAACAGAGTAATTCTTGCCGGAAAGTTTGTAACCGGTACCCTCTTCAACAACCGCCTTCATCATCTTGGTCAGCTGTGAAGATTCTGAAGCTGACATCAGCGTTCCATAGTTCTCTGATTCATATTGTTCAATCACAGAACCTTCCGTGCTCTGAACAGAATCAATCACATACGGCTTCATCAATGTTCCGCCGTTGGCAATGGCACTGACGAGCATAGCTGCATGGATCGGAGAAATAACTGTATTGCCCTGGCCAATAGCCGTTGCACCAATCTGCCACTGGCTGTCTGTGTTAGACAGACTGAACTGGCTTTTAGCCGTCGTAAACTTCGTTGGCAGTGTCTGATTAAACAGCAGCGAATTGGCCACTTCATTCATTTTATCTACACTGATGGATAGCCCCAGATTAGCAAATGATGCATTACAGGATTCTGCAAAAGATTCAAGCAGATCCACCTGTCCATGCTCTTCACCGTCATAACACTTAATATAGCTGTCACCGCTGTCAGACTGCAGTGAAATCGAACCATCACAGTAATAGCTGTAATTATCCGGGTCACCGCCGCTGCGAAGATATGCCAATGACGTCACCATCTTGAATATAGAACCCGGTACAAAAAGTCCCTGCGTTGACTGATTCAGAAGAACTTTGCTGTTCTCATCACTAATAATGTCCTGATAATTATCAACCAGTGAATTCGGGTCGTAGTCCGGTTTTGAAATCATCGCCAGTACCTTACCTGTGGATGGTTCTATTGCCACTACAGCGCCCTCCCTGTCTCCCAGAGCATCATGAGCCACCTGCTGCAGATTGGCATTTAATGTTGTCACCACATTATCCGCCGGATTCTTCTGACCTCTGATCTCATTAATAATCTTCTCCACTGGCTGGATATCTGACGTAATCAGATTGTAATCGGCTGTCAGCTCCACACCGGACTTATTCACATCACTTGTTCCCACCACATGGGCAAATGTACATCCATACGGATAATAACGGTAATAATTGCCATTGTCATCCTTGATGGATTCTGCCAGAACTTCTCCATCCGCTGAAAGAATCTCTCCTCTGACAACACTGTCCGCCATCTTGGCCAGACGGCTGTTATGCGGATTATTAATAACTTCCTTGCTTGTCACGCCGTCAAAATAAATAAAGTAACCGATCATTCCGAAGAAAAGCAGCATCATCACATACGTAATACGCATGATCTCTTTGTTCGTGCGTTTCTTTTCACTGAGTTCACGGCGCAGTTCTATATCATCAATATCCGTCTCTTCGTCTTTTCTTCTGCGGCGTTTTTTCTTTTTGGTATTTGTCTTTTTCACAGGAACCTCGTCTGCAACAGCCTTAGCGGCCTGTTTATTCTGTCTTTTTCCCTGCGGCTGTTCATCTGATTTCTTTGTTTCACACTGCTGTTTCTGAGCAGTACGCTGTTTCTCCAGCGCACGCTGCTTCCTGCGTCTGTCTCTCTCAGCCGCTTCCTGTTCATTGACCTTGCGGTAGTGTTCGATATCCTTCTCATCAAAATCAAAATGATCCACATCATCCACACCCGGCACATAGTCCATCATTCCATCATCCGAAAGTAGATCAAAGTCATCCGATGGATCTTTCCTGACATTGACAACGGTATCATCCAGACTGGCCTTCTTATACACGCGTCTGGTCATTCCACTGTCGTTGTTCTGATTCTCGTCGTTTTTCTTCAATCTCTTTCACCTCCTTCTGTTTCAACAGATAAAGTCCCTGAATCACTGCAAATACAATGATTGTGGAAAGAATGGAACTTCCGCCGTAACTGATCAGTGGCAATGTAACACCGGTATGCGGAATAAACTTGATAACACCACCGATACACAGGAACAGCTGAAAACCATATGCAATGCTCAGGCCAATTGCCAGAAGCTTATAGAAATTATTAGTCAAACGCAGCGAAATATTAATGAACATAATAAAACAGCTCATAAATACCAAAATAAGACAGATGGCAAAAAAACCACCCAGTTCCTCAGCGATCACCGCAAAAATAAAGTCACTTTCCCTTACAGGAATATCCTTTGGCATTCCCTGATACAGACCCATGCCAAACCATCCGCCTGTTCCGATGGCAAACAGTGACTGAGCGATCTGATATCCAGCATCGTTATAATTGCCCCAAGGATCCTTCCAGGCAACAACTCTTCGTTTGACATGGTCAAACAGATGATAAGCAACAACAGAAGCACCGGCTCCTGCCGCAAGGCCCATAAGCGGCCACATGGCTCTACGTGTTGCCACGTAAAGCATCACAATATACGTAACAAAGAAAATAACTGCCGCACCAAGGTCTTTCTCAACAACAAGCATCAGCACATGCACTCCCGCCAGAGCGGAGGTGAGCATAATCTGCTTCAGATTGGTGTTTTTATACAGCATAGCTGCTACAAAAAACACAAAAATAATCTTTGCTAATTCTGATGGCTGAAAACCAATACCCGCAATGCTGATCCAGTTGGTCGCACCATAAACCTTTGTACCAAAAATAAATACGGAACCAACAACTCCGAGACCGATAATGCCGTAAACAATACCGAGCCTGCTCAAAAATCCGACTTTCTCCACAATCACCGGCACTGTCAGGCTGAAGGCAACAGATGCAACAGCAATTAAAAATTGCTTCACTGCAAGTGTCATGTCCAGTCTTGTCAGCATTACAAAACCGATCATCATCAGAAAAAACATATTGTTGATCAAAAGCTTTGACGCATTCCTGTAAATATTGTTGTACATAAACAACGCAACAATAAAGAAACACAGCTGTGCGCCGTAAAAGACAAGTACATACATGGATTTCTCATTCAGAAAAATAATCGTATAAAGCATGAGATGAATCCAGAGCATCAGAAAATTCTGGCTTCTGTAAATCCTTCGCTTTTTCTTTTCTTTTTTGACACTGAAAACCGTAAAACAGCGAATCGTATAAATCGCCATGATCAATGCAACCATGTACTTAAATAACTGCGTAATAACATTAACCATCCTGTCCCTATTCTACTCCTCTTTTATAATGTCCTTTCGTGAAATCTCCGGCAGCTGTCACCCGTTCTCCCTGAAGGGCACGGATGCATGCTTCTGCCATTGCTCTGACAGTATCGCCTGTCTCATTGACAAATTGAAGGCGTACACCGCCAATACCGCTTTCCGTTGCCTCATCCAATACATCCATTAAGTATAACGGCACTGAATTGTAAATAAGATTATAGCAGAAAGCGCAGACATTATGCACCAGAAACTTCTTGTGTCTGCGATCTTCCAGTTCATAATACCCGGGTTCTCTGGTGCATTTGCCGGTTGTCTTCATAAGGCATTGTGCCGACGCCATAAGCGGCTGATATCCGTAGACGATCATCTCGCTGTTCACCGCAGATTGAAGTCCTGCAATCTCCCTTCGATTCAGTTCCACAGGTAAAGTCATCTGATCCATCATCTGCTCATATACACGGCCGGCTCTGTCATTCATACAATACATATTATAATCCGATATACACGGTTGGTCAAATCCTGCCTTTCTCAGCATCAGCAGCGTCTCCATATTTCTCACCAGGAAGCCGTCTGTCGTTGACTTCAGCTTCTGAATTTTAGACAGACACTGCTTCTTTGTATCATTTCTTAAAATATAAGGCATTGCCAGATAGAATTCTTTGCCCGCACCATGTGTCATAGCAGCTGCTTCAACTGCAAGATTGTCATTGCCTTCGTAATTAAAATAAATGCGGCTGATACCATCCACCTTTGATGCTGCAAGCACCTGTGCTCTCGAAGATGCCAGAACACTGATGGATACAGGTCTCTTTTCTCGCTTTCTGCTATCATTCGACGACTGTAAAATCGACGGCTGCTGTCTTCTGAATGGTGTCAGTACGGCTCTTTCCACAGTATCAAGTGCCTCACGCCTAAACCGGTTCAATTCCTGGACCGTCATATAGCAGTCCTCTTCAAGGAAAATCTCCAACTGATCGAATTCAAAAGGTGTCCCCCCCGTCTTCATCAGGCGCCTGCGAATCTCCTCTTCTGTAAGCGGTCGCTTCTGGGCTGGCTGAACAATCGCTCCCTCACTGCAGACATGCATATCTCTATAATATACATCTATTCTAGCAGGTAAATCTTTCGAAATACTTACATATCCATAAAGCTTCTCTTTCAGGTCACTGTTTTTGACATACTGCTCAGCAACCGTCTGGATCAGCGATTGATTTCGTGTTCTCATAACGGAACATGTCTGCTTAAATGGTTTGCCTGTATACTTCACCTTCAGCTGTCCACCCACCGAAACAGCTTTGTCCAGTTTGACTGACTGTCCATCCGGCAATTCCAGAACATCACCCGCTCCCAGGTCCTTCATAGGCTGTATCTCCATTTCACCCCTGCGGTTTATTCTTCCTTGTCCGATATTCAAGCCCGAATGGTTCGGACGTTTAACCGACATCATCTCCTGCCCATTGTGCCTGTAAAAATAGCCGTCCGTGAAACCGCCTCTGTTATACAGATCCATTAACTGCTCCAGATCTGCCTGATCCACATGATAATGTTCACGCCCGCCTGTCAGATATAGATCTGTATACTTGCGATATAAATAAGCTGTCAGCGCTGCGTATTCCGGCTTTTTCATGCGGCCTTCTATCTTCAGAGAATCCACACCTGCATTAATCAGATCCGGCAGCAGCTGCAGGCTGCACAAATCCTTCGGACTGAGAAGATAGCCGCTCTTCTCCCTGCTGTCCGAATGAAAGGTCCATGGAAGGCGGCATGGCTGTGCACATCTGCCGCGATTACCGCTTCTTCCTCCGATCATACTGCTCATCAGGCACTGTCCCGAATAGCAGTAACAAAGTGCTCCATGCACAAATGTCTCAATCTCCACCCCTGTCTGCTGTTTCATATCCGCAATTTCTGATAAATCCAGCTCACGGGGTGTAACAATTCTTGATGCGCCATGATCTCTGAGCCATTTGCCGTAATCCGTTCCACAGACTGTCATCTGTGTACTGGCATGTATCGCCATATCCGGAAAAAGTGTATGGATCATTTCCATAACGCCCAAATCCTGTACAATGACCGCGTCCAGTCCCTGTTCATAAAAAGGCCGGATATAATCTTCCAGCTGCCCTTCTATTTCTGTGTTTTTCAAAAGTGTATTCACCGTCATATAAAGCTTCCGCCCATGAAGATGCGCATAGTCAATCGCTGACAGCATCTGCCCTGCATCCGCATTATCTGCATAGGCTCTTGCACCGAACATCGGTCCGCCCATATACACAGCATCCGCGCCTGCCTTATAGGCCGCCTTCATCGTATCAAAAGAGCCTGCCGGTGCCAGTCCCCCTATTTCTCTCATTCTCTATCTCCTGTCCTGCCGTGAAAAAAGAAAGGGTGCCGCAACTTATCACTACTGAATCCGTACAGCAACCCTTTTTACATCGTCAAGAAAGCCGATTAATCATTCTGGCGTTCGGCCTTCGCCTCAAGCTTTACAATCTGTTTCTGAAGTTCATTAATCTCGTCTTTCAGCTGATCAATCTTCTTCGTGGATTCATCCAACTGAATCTGTGCTGAGATCAATTCGTGCTTTAGATCATACTCAGCCTTATCCTTATCTTCCAGATCTGCTTCAAGCTCGCTGATTCGTTTTCTTGCTTTATAATAATCATCTGCCATGTTCAGCTCCAGCAAAGTCTTCTGCATATCGCTGCCCATCCGCTTATATCCCGGCATCTGATTAAGCTCTGTCATCTTATTGTTGATATATAATGCAATCTTCTGAAGATATTCCTCGCTCTCATAGCCGCTCAATGTATAGACCTTTCCACCGAGCAAAACCTGAACATCTGTCTTTGATGCCATTCCATATCCTCCTTTTATCTTCAGTCCTTACAAGGTTCATTGTCACCCAATCCCGTCTGTTACCATTATAAACGAATTAACCGGAATTACAAGTCTTAATTCAAGTCCTTCAAGCAGGCATTGTCTCCTGTTATAACGCATCAGCCGGAATTCCGCAGTGAGCTCTGGCAAGTTCTGTTACAACTCTTCCCCGCGGTGTTCTCTGTATAAATCCATTCTTGATCAGATATGGTTCATAAACCTCTTCCAATGTTCCGGAATCCTCTCCAAGAGCTGCCGCCAGTGTATCAAGACCAACCGGTCCGCCTCTGAACTTATTCATCATGGTGAGCAAAATGTTTCTATCTGACTGGTCCAGACCATACTTATCCACATCCAGAAGATCCAGTGCTTCATTGGCAACCTGCAGCGTGATCACACCATCGTGACAAACCTGGGCATAATCGCGCACACGCTTTAGCAGCCGATTGGCCAGACGCGGGGTCCCTCTGGAACGTCTGGCAAGCTCCTCCGCTCCCCGCTCATCGATCTTCACATGTAAAACTTCTGCTGACCGCCTGATAATCGTCATTAAATCCTGGGTTGAATAAAATTCCAGACGACTGACAACACCAAAACGATCTCTGAGTGGCGCCGTCAACAGTCCGGCTCTTGTCGTTGCCCCCACCAGTGTAAACTTCGGAAGATCCAGACGGATGGATCTTGCAGCTGCGCCTTTGCCAATCACAATATCAATTGCAAAATCTTCCATCGCCGGATAAAGGACCTCTTCTACCTGTCTGTTCAAGCGATGAATTTCATCAATGAAGAGAACATCCCCCTCCGACAAATTATTCAATATAGCAGCAATCTCACCCGGTTTCTCAATGGCCGGTCCCGATGTCACTTTCATCTTCACGCCCATTTCATTGGCAATAATTCCCGCCAACGTCGTCTTTCCTAATCCCGGAGGCCCATAGAACAGGACATGATCAAGTGGTTCTTCTCTCTGTCTGGCTGCCTCAATATAAATAGAAAGTGTTTCCTTCACTTTCTGCTGTCCGATATAATCCTTCAGAAGCTGAGGCCTGAGATGATTCTCGATCTTGACATCTTCCTCTGCAAACTCGGTTGTAATAATTCGTTTTGCCATTGTCTCTCACCTAAAATATCATAATTTTCTTCAAAGCCTGTTTCAAAAGCGTCTCACTGTCCATCTCATCTGCCCCTGAAACAGCACGCACCGCACGAACAGCCTCCGTATTACCATAACCCAGTGCTGTCAATGCCATAATGACTTCATCCCGAACATTCGCAGCCGCATCGCCAGGGTCCGAAAGACTCATCTCTGCATCGCCATGACCTTCGATCATGGATTCAAGATTCAGCTTGTCCTTCAATTCAATAATCATTCGCTTCGCCGTCTTCGGTCCGATCCCCGGAGCCTTGGCAATTGCCTTGGCATCTTCCGCTAATATTGCAAAACGGAGCTCGTCAGCTGTCATCGCTGACAAAATTGCCAATGCCGCTTTCGGTCCGACACCATTGACAGTGATCAGCAACTTGAAGATCTTCAGATCATCTTGCGTCAAAAAGCCAAATAATCCCAATGCATCTTCTCTCACATAAGTATACGTATATATCTTAACAACATTCCCTGGATCCGGCAGTACCTGAGCTACCGACACGGGTATCTGTATTTCATAGCCAATACCATGACAGGCAACAACAATCGTATCCTGGCCGGCATCACATAATTCTCCCTGAATAAACGCTATCACTCATTTCACCTCTTCGAAAATCATCATACCACAAAACAACTGTTCAGTCCAGTCCAAACACAAAACAACTGTTCAGTCGATAAAGGCTGTTCAACTATGTCTCTTTATGATAAGATAGCGTCAGGAGGATCTATTATGCTTACATTTGATACATTTTATCCATCAGACATACATATTACTGATCAGACGCTGCTTCTGAACATCGAGACAACCGGTCTTTCCCCCAGGAACGCTTTTGTGTTTATGATCGGACTGGGATGGCAGGAAGAAAAAGGATGGCATTTTCAATGCCTGCTGGCCGAAAAGAAAATGGATGAGCGTGAACTGATGCAGTCTTTCCAACAGATACTTGAGAATTTCAGCCAGGTACTCACCTATGGCGGTCACAGTTTTACTTACCGCTTTCTCAACAACCGCTGGCGCAATTACAGCGACGCCGACTGTTTTTCCAGCGAAGATACTGCTGATCTGACACTCTTTCAAAGCGTCCGACAGCTGGATATTCAAAAAGATATCTCTCCTTTCAGGCATCTGCTTTCTCTGGAAAACACCCGAAAAGCCACCGCTGAAGCCTTTATTCGCTATACCCGTCCTGAGCATCTTGACCCTGAAGCATTGGTTAAATGCTATACATCATGGGAGCTTTCCAAAGAAGATACGCTGCTTTTACAGCTGAAGTCCCATCATGAAGCGGATATGATCGGACTACTCCACCTCCATTCACTCTCTGCCTATACACAATTTTTCAGAGGAAGGTTCGCCAAAGTACATCTTTGCAGGTTAGAAGAGAATTTCTGTCACCTTGCTCTCATATTAGAGACACCAGTCCCCCAAAGGGTCCAACTGTCGAATGCTCTGCTTTCTCTCTCTTTAGAGAAAGATACGGCACATCTTGTCATTCCGGTTTTATCCGGTGAATTGAAATATTTTCTCCCAGGCCCCGTCAAAGACTATTATTATCTTCCCAAAGAAGACCGTGCCATCCATCGCTCTATTGCCTGTTACGTCGATAAAACATACCGTCAAAAAGCAACCGCAGCCACCTGTTACATCCGCCAGGAGGGGATTTACCTCCCATCTTTTGACACTTCACTGCAGCCTACTTTCAGGAAAAGCTTCGATGACAAGCAGCTGTATATCCTGTGTGATACAGAAAAATTGACATCTGACCCGGCATTTCTCAGGCCTTATATATCCTCTCTCATCAAAGAAGTTGCTTCTGTGTAACACCGTTTTTCCGTATGATTTAAAAAGCAAAAATAAAAGGGCTCTGTGCCCTTTTATTTTTGCTTCGATTCTGCATCTTTTTTATTTTTGCCGAGGATGGAGTGAAAATTCAGCTTCTTTCTGGCATCATTGACCATCTGATCAATTTCTGCTTCAGCCTCCTTATCCACATTGACCGTGGAATTCATTTCATACTTTCTCTTCTCAATCTGATTCAGAAAATTCCTTCTGCTGTTTTTAGACATCGTGCGATCAAGAAAAGTATCACGACTGACTGCATAAATCCACGGATGTGTCTGACAAATCTTCTCCTTTGCCTGGTGTCCGGCCTCTGATTGCTTCGCATCCAATACAATGGTATGGCACTTAAAATCCCGGTCATAAATATACAGTGTATATTCTGAAGGCTTTGCAACAGTTCCATAAACAGGATCTTCAAAACAGGCAATAACATTCTCCAGCCGTATCACCTTACACATATTAAAAATATGCTTGGAAAAGAGCAGCATAAACTGATTCGTTACAATCAGATTGCCTGCACTGACCACTGACTTGTCCTGCATATCTTTCTTCAACAGATCATAACTTCGCTGACTTCGTCCAAAAACGAATCTTTCAAAATGAAAAGCCTGATAAATCAGCACAATTCCCAACGCAACCATCAATGCGCAGATCAGCAGTCCTAATATATATGCAAGTCTGCTGTTGGCATCATAACTGTTCATGACTTCCTGCAAAATAGAGACGACAATCCCTGCTGAAATCAACAACAGTGAGCATCCCATCATCAAGCGTAATACAAAGCATTTTAACTTTATCGCATAGTAAGGCTGCATATAAAACCTCCTTTTGAAAAAAGAGGCCTTACCTGCCAACAGCAGGCAAAGCCTCTCCTGAAATCATAAATGATAATTTATTCTTCAGTTTCTTCCTTTGCATCAAGTGCTTTCATGCTCAGGCTGATCTTCTGAGATTCTTCATTGAAATCTACAACCTTTGCTGTGATTGTCTGACCATATGAAAGAACATCAGATGGTTTGTCAACATGATCTCTGGAAATCTGAGAAACATGAAGAAGTGCATCTACGCCTGGTTCAAGTTCAACGAATGCACCAAAGTCTGTCATTCTTGCAACTTTACCTTCAACAACATTGCCTACCGCATACTTATCAGCAGCTGTAAGCCATGGATTTGTTTCAGGGAATTTCAGGCTTAATGCAATCTTTTCGCCCTGAATATCTTTGATCAGGACTTTAAGTGTATCACCGACTTTAAGAACCTTCTTTGGATTCTCAACTCTGCCCCATGACATTTCAGAAATGTGAAGCAGACCATCTGCACCGCCAAGATCGATGAATGCGCCAAAATCTGTTACATTCTTTACACGGCCTTCAACTGTATCACCGATATTGATCTTTTCAAATAATTCTTTCTGTTTCTGAGCTTTCTCAGCAAGGATCAGCTGCTTTCTGTCACCGATGATTCTTCTCTTGCGAGGGTTGAACTCAGTGATAACGAACTCGATTTCCTGTCCGTCATATTTCTTTAAGTTCTTCTCATAAGTATCGGAAACAAGGCTTGCAGGAATAAATACTCTTGCTTCTTCTACAACAACGCTTAAGCCACCGTCAAGAACGTTAGCAACTTTTGCTGTAAGGACTTCCTTGTTGTTATAAGCTTCTTCAATTCTCTTGTTGCCTCTTTCAGCCAGCAGTCTCTTATATGTTAAGAGAACCTGACCTTCGCCATCATTTACTTTCAGAACTTTAGCCTGCATTGTATCGCCAACATTGACAACTGTTCTAAGGTCGAGATTAGATGTATTGGAATACTCATTTCTCGTGATGATTCCGTCTGCCTTGTAGCCTATATTAAGAATGATCTCGTCTTCTTTGACATCGATGACGGTACCTTCAACGACTTCTCCTGTTCTGATAGTTTTTAATGATGCTTCCAGCATCTGTTCAAAACTCTGTTCATTACCCATTTCTGACATATTGGTGTGAACCTCCTCGATAATATTATTTGGGGTCGATGCCCCTGCTGTAATACCTACATTACCTATAGATTCAAATGTCTTCAAATCCAAGTCAACAAGTGTCTGTATATAGTAAGTATTTTTACATTCGTTTTTGCAAATATCATATAATTTCTGCGTATTGGAACTCTGTCTTCCGCCAATGACAATCATTGCATCAACGCGTCCGGCTATCTCCCGGGCTTCTGACTGGCGTTCCTCAGTCGCATTGCATATAGTATTTAGACATCTTATATCATAACCCTTTTTTGAAATAATTTCAACTAATAATTGAAATTTATTGTAATTAAATGTCGTTTGTGATACAAGACACAATTTTTTGTCCGGATCAGTCTTAAAATCCCGGGCTTCTTCCTCAGATTCGATAATCACCGGCGGTTCCTTGCACCACCCGCTGATTGCCTGCACCTCCGGATGATCCGCACTGCCTATAATAATAATGCCATATCCCTGTTCGCTGTATTTCTCGACAATGTGATGGATTTTCTTAACAAAAGGACATGTGGCATCCACAATATCAAATCCCATCTGTTTCAGAAGATCAATCTCCTCTTTGGATACTCCGTGTGACCGAATGATCATCGTCCCGCCTGCAAGGGCAGCTGCTTCTTCGATAGAATGAACCACCTTTACCCCTTTGGCCTCAAGGTCCTCAACAACCGTTTCATTATGTATGATCGGGCCATACGTGTAGACCTTGTCCTTGCCGGCAATGCCATAAGCCATATCAACCGCCCGACGGACACCGAAACAAAATCCTGCAGTCTTTGCCAAAATAACATTCTTCATTCTATTCACCTTCTAAATGCGGTCAAGGATCAGCTGTCTAAGGCAATTAACGACTTCATCAATATTCATCTGTGATGTATCCACTCTGACCGCATCCTCTGCCTGTTTAAGCGGTGCGATTGCCCGGTTCATATCACGTTCATCACGCTCAATGACCTCACGTTCAACATTCTCCAAGGTACAATTGATTCCCTTCGCTGTAAATTCTTCATATCGTCGCAGGGCACGCACATGCGCATCCGCCGTCAGGAAAACCTTCACATCCGCATTCGGTAAAACATGCGTTCCGATATCTCTGCCATCCATAATGACATTTGATGCAGCTGCCAGAGAGCGCTGCAGAGAAAGCAGTTTAGCCCGCACTTCAGGTATTGCCGAAATCTTGCTGGACATCTCACTGACTGCCTCCGTACGGATAAAATCATTAACATTCCTTCCGTTCAGAATAACCTGCTGTTCACCATCGCTGTATCGGATATCGATTGTGATTGCATCACAGGCACTTCTGACAGCATCCATATGCTGAATGTCCGTCTTCTGCTCTATCATATATAATGCCATGGCCCGATACATCGCACCAGTATCCACATAAATATAGTCCAGCTCCTTGGCAAGCTTTTTGGCGATTGTGCTCTTTCCTGCACCAGCTGGTCCATCTATCGCTACAGATATTCTCATAATAATTATCCACCTTTCAAACATTTACATCTATCTTATGTACTAGTACATTATAATATTAAAAATAAAATTTCTCAATAATAAAGGAAATTAGACT
>OLPF01000493.1_pt1 | contig 42305 bp, 46 predicted proteins | sample 1673121 | NCBI WGS metagenome assembly OLPF01 (sample SAMEA3136756, study PRJEB25190) | human gut metagenome
TTTTGCGTATCAGTTTTCTGCCGTCTCCAGGGCAAGATAGCACAGCTCCGTATCTGGCAGCGTCGCTTCATAGCCGCCGGGAACGGAACGCAGTTCCAGGGGCACCGGCGCATCGGGAGCCTCCAGGGTATAGAGCTTGGCCTGGGGCGCCTGGGTACGTTCCCAGCGCAGGGCGATGCGCAGCGGTTCGCTCCCCTTGACACAGGCGGCCAGCAAGCCGTTTTTCAAGCGGAACGTTTTGAGTATCACGTTCTGCCGGTCGGGCTTTTGCAGCAGGTCGCAGTCATCGGTGAAGATTCCGTGGCCATAGCGGGTCAGCCAGCTTTGCCGCAGGGCAATCACCTGCTTCAGGTGCTGGTAGGCCGCGGCATCCCAGCGGAAGGTATTGTCCTCCTCCAGGTCATATATCCACAGGTAGGAGCCCACGCAGAAGGCCCGGTGCAGCAGAAAAGTACTCTGCCGGGCAATGTGCGCTGGACGCATGGCGCTGTGGGAAGGCGGGCACATCATGTCCACCAGCACATCCTCGGGGAAGGTATACTTGTACAGCTCAGGGAAGGCGCCGTTGAAGAACATGGTGGAAATCAGCTGCCCGGAAGCGCCGGGGGCGTGAATGTCGCTGGCGCCCTCAAACAGCAGCGCCACCCCCTCCTCCGGATAGCTTTCGCGAATCCGCGCCAGCACCGCCTCATACCCCTGGTTCCAGCCGCCCACATCCTTCCCGTGGAGGTGGTCCTCCCGATAGCACAGCAAGCCGCGGGCCATGCCCAGCTGATCCAGATACATGCTGTCCGCGCCGATGTCCCGGGTGAGATATTTCACCGTATCCGTTAGCTTCTGCTGCCAGGAGGCCGCGCCTGCGCACATGCAGGCGAAGTTCAGGTCTTCCGCGCCGTAGTTTTCCACCACCAGCTGGCCATCCTGATCCATTACCGCGCCGGTCTGGCGGAGCTCCTCCAGCTGCGCATACTTCAGGTTGCACAGCCGGGAATTGATATAAAAGGCCACGTGGCCGCCCGCCTCCCGCACCTGCCGCAGGGCCTGGCGAAGTTCCTCCTCCGTGCCCAGCTCCGGGGAGGGGGTATACATGGGGAAGCCGTTATCAAAGCCATCCACGTTCCACCCGGAAAGCAGCAGGTGGGAAAGGCCCATCTCCCTGGCCTGGGCATACAGGGCGGGAATGTCCCGGAAGCGGTGCACAATTCCCCCACCCTGGTACTGGAAATCATAATGCGCCACCAAGCCGGGGCTTTCCATGAACCAGGCCGGGCGGTGCGGCCGGGACAGCGCCGGACGCCCCAGGGCGTTCCGCCATGCCCGGTAGTCGTCCGCCCCCACATGCCAGTCCCCGGCATAGAGCATCAGTACGCAGGCCTCGCTCTCCCAGCTTCCCTGCTCCAGGCAGGGCACATGCCCCAGGGCCAGGCTCACGCCCGGCCAGGATTCCCCATAGGTGGCCGCGCGGATGGACTTCATCCGCAGGGCATCATTGCGGCAGGTGAGATAAACGCTCATGTTCAGGTGGGGATTGCTCAGTATCATATACAGCATGGAGCAGGGCCCGGAATAGCCGCATTCCCGCTCCCAGCAGCCCAGGCGTTCATTCTTGACACCATAGGGACCGCCCAGGGTAAAGGTATACTGATATTCCTGCCACTTCCAGGAAATTTGGTGGGGCGTTGCGGACAGCGTCCTGGTGGGGTTGACGGTCTTGTCCCCGGAGTGCACAGGCATATACAGCTCATCCTTGGTCCAGTCGTCCCCCAGCCAAATGCCGTTCAGGTACGGAAAATAGCATTTCTCTACCATGTCCCCGGCATTGTTTTCCAGGCGAACATGCCAGTACATGCGCCGGTCCCCCTTGGCAAGCTCCAGCTTCCACACGGCGGAAACCGCCACGGGTACGCCGCTCTCCATGTCCACCAGGCGCGGGCAGGAAACCTCCGCCCAGGCTTCCCCTTCCCCTTGACAGCATTCGATACTGGGGCGCAACGTGCCGTCCCGGCGAATCTCCGCATATTTGGGCGGACGGAGCTCCCGCCCGTTGCGCAGGCAGACCTTCAGGGGGGACGCCTCTTGCCGCAGGTTGCTTTTCAGGATGTTCTCCCGGTTTTCCTCCAGCACCAGTTCCAGCGGTTCACCGGTAAGGGCGTCCAGGGCGGCGGATACCAGGCCATTGGTCACATGCAAGCGGGAATGGTACATAACGGTCCTCCTGTAAATTAGTTTAGTAGCGTCTTATGTATATACGAACTTGTGTAATGCATTCGCCGTTGAAACGCACCTTCCTGCCGGACAAGAAAAAATGGTCAGATTTTTTGTAAGACCATGTTTCTAAGTATCTTCTGGAATACGCAAATGGACTCCCCCGCCATTGGCAGGAGAGCCCATTGTTTTTTGAATCAACGGATGCCCGGAATTTACTCCGCAGCGCCGCAGTTGTCGCACAGGGTGCCGTCGATCAGGCCCTTGGCAGCAGTCAGCGCCTTGGCGGACTGGTCGGGGCAGGAGGAGCCATTGGAGCCATGGCACAGGATGCCTCCCATGCGCTCCACGCAGTAATCCACGGTCTGGCCCTCGCACAGGGCGCCGAAGCCGGCAGCGGTGCCGCTGCAGCCGCCGTACACAACCAGGTTATGCACGGTCATGTCATCTTCCTTGATGGAGAAGGTGATGTGATCGGAGCAGGTGTTGCCCTGGGTGGTGTAATAGAAGGAGCGATAGTCCTCTTCCTCGGGCTCAACTTCCTTGATCAGCATGCAGGGGGGCAGCAGCACGGTGCTCACTTCTTCATAGCCGTAGGTGGTGGGGTCCAGGCCGGCAGCGGTCAACGCATCCGCCACGGCAGCCTTTAGGCCGTTGCTGGAGCGGGTAGCACCGGCAACCGCATCCACCGCCAGGGTCTGTCCCTCAATAATCTGGGGGATCAGGGTTTCCATGGCAGCACCGCCAACGGAGGGGGTTTCATTGTTTTCCAGTACTTCGATAGCCTCAATGCCTTCCTCGTTCAGGGTAACGTTTACCTTGATGCCGGCAGCGTCAAAGCCTTCGCCCGCGCCCTCATAGGTGCCGGGAGTGATGGCGCTCTCCGCCAGAGCGGAAGCGGCAAAGATCATTGCAACGCACAGAAACAGGCTGACGATCTTCTTCATGGACATGGTTTTATCTCCTTTTTTCTCGTTGTTCTTTCTCTGCCTACCGCATTACTTCATGTTCACGCAGGTGGTGCCGGAGCAGCCGGGGCAGGGGGTGCCCTTGATGATCATCAGCGCCTGCTGAATGCCGAAAGCCAGCTGCTGGGCGCAGGGGGAGCCGGACTTCTTCAGGTCGCAAACGATGTCCTTCAAAATGCCGGCCACTTCCTCGCTGGGACGGCCCTCGGCCATAGCGCCGATGCCCTGGGTACCGCCGTTGCAGCCGCCATCGTACACAACGTTCTTGAGAATGTAATCGCCGCCCACGATGTCAAAGGTCACAGACCTGGAGCAGGTGCGGCCATCGGTGGTAAACTTAAAGGAACGGGTTCCCTCGGGAGCATCCGTCGCGGTGATTTCCTCAATCAGCTTGCAGGGCGGCGCGCTGGGAATCCACTTGTAGGGTTCGGGGGTAGCGGTCGCGGTGGGCTCTTCCGCCAGGGCGGTAGCCAGCGAACCCATCTTGCTGGTGACTGCCAGACCCGCGGCAACCGTCAGGCTCTTCTTCAGAAATTGACGACGGCTTTGCATAATTTCTGCCTTTTCCATATGTAGTTCCTCCCATTTCCTTTTTTTAGTACTGCTGTTTCATGGTATTGTCAATAAAAAAACAATTTTTCTTTAGAAAAACGCATCTCTCGCTTTTTGCGCAAGATGACGATGCTTTGCCTTGAAGTGCATGTTTCTTTCCTATCTTATAGCATTACTTGTATTTTTTAAGTTATACATCTCAAACTTCTATGTTTTCTTTTGAGTTTGCCACAGCTAACAGAAATTAGATTACATTTACTCCTTCTGTATTTTGAGTTATAGAATTCAAGCCTATTTTTATTTTTTATATAAGTTTGAGTTGGCTAACGTTATATGTAAAAAAGAAACCTTTGCGCGTGCAAAATCATCTGCGCAAAGGTTCCTTTCCGAGTAAGTCTTTTTTCCGATCCGTTAGGGTTGCAGGAAATCTTCCCGGGCGGGGGTAAATACGTCCAGCAGCACGCCCGCCTCCACGGCAGCGCAGCAATGGGGGGCGTCCGGGGGCACCACGATGCATGCTCCCGCCTCCAGCACGGTTTCTTCCTGACCAATGACGTAACGGAAGCGGCCGGAAAGCACATAGCTGATTTGACTATGGGGATGGTGATGGAGCGCCGCCTGCACACCCTGGGGGAAGTGCACCTCCACAGCCATCATGTGCCCGTCATGGCACAGCACCCGGCGGGAGCTGCCATCAGGCAAGGGACGCAGCGGGGTTTCTCCCGCATGGGCCACCCGTTTCATCGTTTCCATGGCATTTTCCTCCTTTCCATGGCTTTGCTGGACAATTCGCGGCCCATGGCGCGGTATCCTGCCGGCCCGGTCAAATCACCAACGTCAAATATCCCGCGTACAGCGCCAGCATGGCGATGCCTTGCACACGGGCGCCCTTCTGCCGCAGCAGCAGGGGCACCAGCCCCACCAGCAGCGTCACCATGCACGCGGGGAAATCCACTGCCAGGCTCTGAGCAGATACCGGCAGCGTTCCCCCGGAGATCAGCGCGCACAGGGGCAGGATCAGCGTCAGGTCGATGATATTGGCGCCAATGACATTGCCCACGCTCAGGCTATCCTGCTTTTTGGCAATGGCCGTCAGGGTTGTGACCAACTCCGGCAAAGAGGTACCCACCGCCACCAGCGTCACGGCAATGACCCGCTCGGGCACGCCCAGCCACAGGGCCAGGTCGCTGCCCGCGTTCACCAGCAGCTGGGAACCACCCACAATGGCCGCCGCGCCCAGCAGGAATTTCAGCACATTTTCCACCTTAACCCGCCGGGTAGCCTGTACCTTTTCCGTCGCTTCGTTTTCCCTGCGCATGCCGCGCAGGTTCTCCCACAGGGCCAGGGCAAAGATCACCAGCAGCAGCACAATGCCTTCCCAGCCAAACTGTCCGCTGAGGCTGGCAACCCACAGGGCGGCCATGGCGCCCAGCAGCAGCGCAGCCTTGCGCCAGCCGGTTTTACGGGCGAAGGTCACGGGCATGCACACAAGCGCCAGGGCCATAATCAGCCCCGTGTTTGCCGTTACCGATCCCACCGCGTTTCCGATGGCCATGTCCGCCTTGCCCTGTGCCGCGGCCAGCAGGGACACCAGCAGTTCCGGCATGGTGGTGGCCAGGGAGACAATGGTGGCACCGATGATGAATTTCGGTATGCCCGATACCTCCGCAATCCAGCTGGCGGCGTCCACAAACAGATCCCCACCCTTGACCGTGAGCACAATGCCCAACACAAACAGCGCTACCGTTCCCCAGATTTCCATACAGCATCTTCCTTTCGGCGGAAAAGAAAAAGAGACTTTTCCGCGCAATTTTATGCACGGATAAGTCTCATGATTTCATGGAATGCCAGGCCGATGCCAGTATGTTGACACTCCCACGCCAGAGGCGCTCACTACTCCCTTATCGTAGGGTGTTATAATATCGCCTTCCGCACCGGATGTCAGCCATTTTTATACCTCGCCCATGGCAAAAAGGTTATCCTTACCCAGGCCGCACACATAGGGGTTGGCGTCGAATCGGTAGCAGAAATCCAGAAAGTCCGCCCGCTGCTCCGGATCATGCATGATTTTCACCAGCAGCTCACGGGGGATGGTTCGGGCATACGCGCCAGGGCCTGCCAGCTGGATATTCCGCACGCCCAGCCGGCGGAGGATACCTTCCAGCTCATCGGGTAGGAAAGCATAGGTAATGCACCAGGGCGTTTCCCCCCGCTCATAGGCGTCGATTTCCTCCTGACCACCCATGAGCCCATCTGCAAGCAGCTTTTCCGCCCGCGCCTTCTCGAATTGGAACTCGTCGATCCTGCGTTGCCGGTTGGCCAGGCACCATTGCACCCAGGGATCAGCGCAGTTTTCATCCAATACAAATTGATTTTTCTGAATGGGATTTGCCACATAGGGCAAGGAGCCCAAGCGGCTGGTTACGCTGAACATCACGCGTTTTTTCGCCATGCGCACCAGCTCCCCCAGCACCTGCTCCTGATGGGGGTAAGTGTAAGAAACCGGCGCATCAAAGGACATGACCAGGTCAAAGGAGCGATCCTGATATGCGCTTAGTTCTTCCAATGCACCCTTGACAAAGGTGATTCGATCCAGCACGCCAGCCTGCTGCGCCAGTTCCCTGGCCTTATCCAGCATGGGCTGTGAAATATCAAAGTGCGTCACCTTGCAGCCGTGCCTGGCCAGCAAAATGGAGAAGCGCCCGCTGCCCGCGCCGCCGTCGAACACGGTCTCCACACCGTCCAGGTTTTCCAGCAGCTTCCGTTCAATAAAGCTCTTTTGCACAATATCGTCTATGAATGTCTCTTCCCGGTGGCTTTCCTGCTCTCCTTTTTCGGGCAGATTCCATAACCGCTGGGAGATTTTTCTGCTATAATCCATCACATTTTCCTCCTTTAACGTTCTGGGTAAAATTGGGGCTTGTTTATTCTGCCGCTAAAGAAATCCTCCGTTTCCGAAAAAACATGGCCTTGCATACGGATCAGATGGTTCTGCATTTATGCATCCAGCAATACGCCCTGTATCATGTAACAAAATCCTTAAAAACACAGAAAATGGGAATAAGGCAATGGGTTCTTTCGTTTTGTGCATAGAAGAAGCAATGCATTTTTAATATTCCCTAGATTCCCATGACGTCTTGTATTCCAGCATAATCTGTTCGCTCAACAAAAGGAGGATCTCACATGAAGAAGCTTTGCACGGTCGTATGTTTGCTGCTAACGGTTGCCATGCTGCCGGTTGTTGCCCTTGCGCAATCACAAAAGAATCAAAGCGAAAATTTGTCCCAATTCAAGACACGGCTAAAGCAAGAGCAAGAACAAACAGGCTTTTTGAATGAGTGGAATGACGAGAGCATTGATCTCTTCGCGAGCGTTGCCAAAGATAGCGGCATTGACATGGCAGGCATTGATCCTGACAAGTATGAAGCATGGCTAACAGCCTATCATGCGCTTCAAGATGTGTTTGAACAGGTATGGGGAGATAAGACAACATGGTCCCTGGAGCAACAATACGAATACGCCCATTTTGAAATAGAAATTGGATTAATTGACCAAACCGTTGCTGCGTTACCTACGGCCGAAGACCTTTCGGTTGATGAGGCAAGAAGGCTTGTCCAGGAAAAGCTTTATGCACAGCTGGCAGCAGAAGAGGATGCGTCCCTCATTGACCTTGGCAACTATCATGAAAGCGTACATTTCTGGAGATATCCCGATTTAGGCGGCACCTGGGTTTTTGAATATTATGGCGAAGATAGAAAAACACCGGAGTTTACGGGAACCTTATACCAGGATACTGACATCATTTCCATAGATATTCATGACAAAAACGACTTGCAGGCACTATATCAATATCATTGCGCGCTGCATAATTTCAAGACCTTCCGCTGGTGGGGGCTGGACGAGCAGTATGAGTTCTATACGTTGGTTGTTTCGCTTCAACAGCGGCAGATAGAAAAATATGGCGAGCTTCCTCCCTTTGCAAAGCAAATTCTTGAGCATCAGCATGTGTTGCCCACCGATCAGATGATTGGCGTGGATGCCGCCACAGAAATTGCACGGAGCCATCTCGAGCCCTCCTCTGAGCAAGAGACATATGTTACTTTGTACAAGGACTCGGAGGACAGAATTGTTTACGAAGTCGGATTTGATTTATCCAGTACAGAATCAAATCGGGTCCTCGTCGATGCATTCAGCGGCCAGGTGTATACCGAATAACATGGCATTCATGGGCGGGTAACGAACCATGGACGCTCCGCACCGGCGATACGCATTATGCAGCTCACTTCCCCACGCAGAAGCGGCCGAACACCTCGTCCAGCAGCCTTTCCTCCACCTGGTCGCCGGTGATCTCCCCCAGGCAGGCCATGGCCTGGCGCAGGTCCACCGCCGCCAGCTCAAGCCCCGCGCCGTTCTCCAGGGAAGCCCGGGCCTCCCGCAGGGCGGCGGCGGCCCGGCGCGCCGCGTCCAGGTGCCGCTGCTGGGTCAGGGGCGATTGTTCCAGCCCCTGGGCAAAGGCCGTCAGGCGCGCCTTCAGCGGGGCCAGGCTCTCCCCCTGCACGGCGGACAGGGTCAGCACCTCCGCCGCGGGGTTCAGCTGGCGCACCTCCGCCACGTCCACCGCCTGGGGCAGGTCCGACTTGTTCAGCAGCACCAGCAGTTCCCCCGCGTAGTCCCGGGCAAGCAGCCCCCGGTCCTCTTGGGTGAGGGGGCGGCTGGCGTCCAGGGTCAGCAGCACCACGTCCGCCTCCCGCAGGGCCTTCTCCGCCCGCTCCATGCCGATGCGCTCCACCTGATCCCCAGAATCGTGCAGTCCCGCCGTGTCAAAGAAGCGCACGTTCATACCGCCCAGGGTGATTTCCCCGGTGATCACATCCCGGGTGGTGCCGGCCACTTCCGTGACGATGGCCCGTTCCTCCCCCAGCAGGGCATTGAGCAGGGAGCTTTTCCCCACGTTGGGGCGGCCGCACAGAGTTACCCGCAGACCGCTTTCCAGGATGCGGGCGGCGCGCTCGTCGCAGGCGCCCTCCAGCTCCCCGGCCACCTGTTCCAGGCCCTGGGCAAGCTCCCGGGTGGCTTCCTCCTCATCCACTTCCTCGGGGTAATCCAGGGCGGCCTCCACCCCGGCGGCCAGGGCGTACAGCCGCCCCTGGGCCTGGCGAATAAAGACCGACGCGCCGCCCTCCAGCTGCCGCATGGCCGCGCGGGCCGCTTTTTCCCCGGTGGCAGAGATCAGGCCCATCACTGCCTCAGCCTCCGCCAGGTCAATGCGGCCGTTCTCAAAGGCCCGGCGGGGGAATTCCCCAGGCTCCGCCGGGCGCGCCCCCGCCCCATAGCATAATTGCAGGGCTTTCCGGGCCACGTATACGCCCCCGTGAAGCTGCAATTCCGCCACGTCCTCCCGGGTGTAGCTCCGGGGAGCGTACATCATCACCGCCATGCATTCGTCCACCCGCTCCCCGTCCTCGCCCATGAGGTGGCCATAGGTGAGCAGATGGCTTTTCAAGGGATGCTTCCCTGATGCCGGTTGAAATATTTCCCCCAGAATGCGTCCGCTTTCCGGGCCGCTCATGCGCACGATGGCGATGCCGCCCTGTCCCGGGGCGGTGGCCAGTGCCGCAATGGTGTCGTTCATTTGCTTTCTCTCCTTACGCCCTGCGCCAGTATTCCGCGTAGCTCATGCCGTCGCCCCAGTCCCAGGCCGCGGCGGCCATCCGGAAGGCCTCCGGGTCCGCCAGGGGCAGTCCCCGCGGTTCCCCCAGCTCCCGGGCCAGGCGCACAAACTTCAGGCAAGCCTGATAGGTTCCCGTCTCCATGGTGTACATGGCGGCCCGGCACATCTCCGGAGCCGCCTGGGCCGCGCCGCTTGCCACATAGGCCCGCCGGGTTTCCGCCGGGTCATAGGTGGCGTGGCATACCTGGCAGGACACCCGTTCCCCTTCCGCTTCCATGATTGCAAAGGGCGCGGTGCCGCCGTGCCCGTCCTCCAGCATGCCCAGGCTGCCGGGGTTCACCCCGCGCCGTCCTCCCGCGGACACATCCCAGGGGTGGTGATTATGCCCGCTGAAATACCAGGCGACGCCTTCGGGCAGCCCGGCCAGCAGCGCCGGGAGGTCATCGGGGTACAGCAGGTGGTTGGGGTTGTCCGGCGTACCGTGGGCAAAGAGCATGTTATCCAGGCGCAGGGTGCGGGGCCAGGCTAGGGGAAGCCCGGCCAGCTGCTCCCGCGTCCAGCGCAGCAGACTCCAGTTGTACCCGGCAAATTCCGGGGCGTCGGCCTGGGGCAGGCGCTCCTCATGATTGCCCGCCAGTATCTCCGCGCCCAGGGACCGGAGCCGCTCCGTCACCTGCCGGGGGCAGGGCCCGAAGCCCGTGTGATCCCCGGCGGACACAATGCGGTCAGCGCTTCGGGCCTGGGGGGTATTCAGCACCGCTTCCAGGGCGGGCAGGTTGCCGTGAATATCCGTCAAAAGCAGTATTTTCAAGGGGATGGCCCCTCCTCTCCTCATTTGGGCAGCATGGCCGCGCTGCGCAGGGGACGGTCCAACCGCCGCTCCACAAAGTCCCGCAGCAGCACGTAGGGGGCGTAGGCCTCCGGGGTGTTCGCCCAGGTGGACGCGCCGCCCAGCAGGCTCTGGCGCATCCAGCGGGCCTGCCCCGCCGCCAGGGGGACGGTGCCCTTGCCATGGCAGGCCTCGCAGCACAGTCCGCCCTCGGCCAGGTCAAAGTATACCTGCTCTCCTTCCGTCAGATGCCGCCCGCAGCCCACGCAGTGCACCAGGCGGGGCTTGAAGCCAATCACCGCGGCATAATGCAGCAAAAAGCCCGCCAGCAGGGGCTTCCACTCCTGGTCGGAAAAGGTCAACCGGCTCAGGGTGTGCAGCAGCAGCATGAACAGCTCCTGGCAGGGTTCCCCGGGCTGGGCCGCAGCCTCTGCCAGATTGAGCAAATACACGCCCACCGACAGGCGGTCGAAATCCCCCCGCAGGGGATAGAAGGTTTCCAGCAGGTTGGCGGACACCAGGGTAGCCCGCTCCTGCTTGGTATAGAGCTGGAAATCCCCCAGGGCAAAAAGTTCGCTGGCGTTCAGCAGGGGGGATTTGGGCCGCCTGCATCCCCGGGAAAGCACTTCCAGCTTACCCCGGGTGGGGCTGAGCAGGGTGAGCATCCGGTCATAGTCCCGGTAATTGGCATAGCGCAGCACAATGGCGGTATTCTCCGTTTGCCGCATGCCCCTCACCTCCTTTACCAAACAGGATACCGCACCGGGGAAAAGATTGCAAGAGGCACAAAAAAGGAGGGCGTCCGCAGCAATGCGCGGCGCCCTCCGCAATATTTGGTTGTTTATGCCTGTTCCTGCCGTTTCCGGAGCTTTTTCCAGGCGCCCACGGCATAGTCCACCATGGCGGCCAATGCCAGGGCCACCGCCAGCCACAGCACCCAGATATCCACCGGCGCGCCTGCGGCCTGCAGCTCTCCATGCCAGAAGCTCAGCACCAGCGCGGCTATGAAGGTGACCTGCGCCGTTTTTCCCAGCATGTTGCTGTACACCACCACGTCCCGCTTGAGCATGAAAGCGCCGCCCAGCACCATCATCAGTTCCTTGAGCATGACAATCACAAACGCCGCCCAGGGCACAATGCCCGATAGGGTCTGGCACAGCAGGGCCGTTACCACCATCACCTTATCCGCCAGAGGGTCCATGAGCTTGCCAAAGGCGGTAATCTGGTTGTGCTTGCGGGCCAGGTACCCGTCCAGAAAATCGGTAAAGCTGGCCACCAGGAAGGTAATCAGCGCCCACTTTTCATGCCCCGTGCAATAAAGCGCCACAAATACAGGAATCAACGCCAGTCGTAACATGGTCAGGACGTTTGGTACGTTCCATATATCCACAAAATACGTTTGTATGCTTTCCTTCAGGGAGTGTTTCTTCGCCATGAGATATCATTTCCTTTCCCGGGTTGATTCCCGCTTTGGTATGCTACGGTCTGTGGAAAAAGGGCATGCCTCCCTTCCACCTATGCTTCTTTCAAGTATAGCATGGCCTTTTTCCGGTGAAAACCCTCATTTTTCGCTTTTGCGCAAAGCGTGACCGGATTTGGCGGCAGGCATACCATCCGTTTCCTCCGCGGGAAGCTCCAGCAGCAGCGTTGCTCCGGGGGCTTGGGTATCCTCCACCCGCACATCGCCCCCATGCAGCCGCGCGATGCCCCGGGCCAGGGTCAGCCCCAGCCCTGCGCCCCCATGCTCCCCGCCCCGGTGGCTCTCCGCCTGGAAGAACCGGTCAAACACCCGCTCCCGCAGCTCCGGGGCAATGCCCGGGCCATCGTCGCAAACCCGCAGGGTGACGGTGTTTCCCTGCCGCTCCAGGCGCAGGGTCACGCAGGTGCGGGCATAGCGCCGGGCGTTGTCCGTGAGCAGCGTCACCAACCGCATGAGCAGCAGCTCGTCTCCCCAGAGGAACACTCCCGGTTCCACCCCGCTTGCGTCCAGTTGCTTGCCCCGGACGGTCTCCTCCGCGACGGAAACGCACAGGGCTGAGAAATCCAGCTGCTCCCGCCGCAGGGATACCCGGCCGCCCTCCATGCGGGCCATTTGCAGCATCTGCTCCACCATGGCGTTCATCTGCCCCGCCTTGTGGGCGATGGTGGTCAGCGCCTCCCGGTATTCCGCCTCGTCCCCCTGCTCCAGGGCAAAATCGCAGGCAGCGGTAATCACCGCCAGAGGCGTGCGCAGCTCGTGGGAGGCATCGTCGGTGAAGCGGCGTTCCCGTTCAAAGGAGGCAGACAACCGCTCCAGCATGGCGTTGAAGCTGCTGCCCAGGCGCCCCACCTCATCCCGGCCCTCCGGGAACCGCTGGGTCAGGTCCCGGCCATCCAGGATGCGCTCCGCCTGCCGGGTCATCCGGGCAATGGGGCGGAAAGCGCGCCTGGTGAGCAAGTACCCGCCCAGGGCCGCCACCACCGCCAGCAGGGGCAACAGCAGCGCCAGGCGGTATACCGTGGCCTGCTCCAGGAACAGCATGGTATCCAGCACCAGGTATCCCCGGAGCCACACCGCCCCATGGGGCAGGGGCAAAAGCAGGTCCTGGGTCAAATAGGAGCCTCCGGAGATGCCTGTCACCTGCCGCACGGCGCCATCGGCAAAGGGAAGCTCAAAGGGCGGCCAGTTGCCCTGCCACCGCCCCCCCTGCTGGTCCAGCAGGGTAAAGGACACCTTGTCGAAGTCCGCCAGGTCCCGGTTATCCAGCACGGGCACGCCATTTACCTCCGTAACGGACTTGGCAGCGTCGGCCATGGCCTGCAGCAGCAGCCCCTCGTGATAGGCCAGGGCCGCCTGGCCCACGCTCCACATGAGCGCCACCAGCACCAGCACCGTTACCACCAGCATCAGCAGGGCATACCACAGCGTCAGCCTGGCTTTAATGGAAAAGAAAACCTTCATGCTTCCTCCCGCAGGACATAGCCCACATTGCGCACGGTGTGGATCAGACGCTTTTCTCCCTGAATTTCGAGCTTGCCCCGCAGGGTGCGGATGTACACGTCCACCACGTTGGAGCCGCCCTGATAATCATAGTTCCATACATGCTCCTCAATCATCTGCCGGGTCAGGGGCATGCCCGCGTTGCGCATCATGTATTCCAGCAGCGCAAATTCCCGGGCAGAGAGGGCGATTTCCCGTCCGCCCCGGGTCACCCGCCGGGAAGCGGGGTCCAGGCGCAGGTCCGCCACGGCCAGCACCGTGGACTGCTTGGCTCCACCCCGGCGCAGCAGCGCCCGCAGGCGCGCCAGCAGCTCCTGGGTGGCAAAGGGCTTGGTGAGGTAATCGTCCGCGCCCAGGTCCAGGCCCTCCACCCGGCTTTCCACGGCATCCCGGGCGGTGAGCAGCAATACGGGCAGGTCGCTGCCCCGCTCCCGTATCCGCCGCAGCACCGTCAAGCCGTCCACCCGCGGCATCATAATGTCCAGGATCGCCGCGTCGTAGGCATCGGTACTCTCCAGATATTCCAGGGCTTCTTGCCCATCGGCACAGCTGTCCACGGCATAGCCGGCCTTGGTCAATACTTTTTCCAGGATGCGGTTCAGGTAGGCCTCATCCTCCGCAATCAATACGCGCATGCCGCGCCTCCCTCCGCTCCGCCCATGCGCGGAGCCCTATGTTGTTTGATGTTCTGCCTTTTGCCGGGAAAGTCCTGCCGGTTTCCCGGAATTGCGCCTTGCAGGAAAAAAATGGTGGAGCTTTCATTTTCTTTTCATTTTTCTGCGCTATACTCACCTTGCAAACAAAAAATAAAGGAGCTGAAACCCCTTATGAAAAAGATGCTATGCCTGGTGACCCTCCTGTGCCTGATGGCCTTCCCCGCCCTGGCCCAGCAGGTTTCCGACACCCTGGCGCCAGCCTACTCCGATAGCAGCGCCCAGATGCTTTCCCAGGAGATGGAGGATGGGCTGCAAAAAACAACCTTCTGGCTGCCCAAAAGCAATGAGATCATGGAAAATTTTTATGACCCTACCTTGCATCAACTCGTTCTGGACGAGTTTGAATTGCAGGGCGATGATGGAGGCACCAGCATGGTCCTTACTGAAGCCGAAGCCCAGGCCAAGTTGCTGCAGCTGTACCCGGACGCTTCCATCGCCTACATCAAATCCGATACCGATGACCGACGCTACTACTACGAAATCGTTTTCACTACGGCGGAGTTTACAGGCGTCACGAAGGTGAACGCCGCCACCGGTATGCTGATGAAGCGGGAACTGTACTACATCGCCATGGGCAACCTCTCACTCCAATCCGCCCAGGAAGCCGTCCTGGCCCAATGGCCCGAGTGCAGCATCTCCTTCCTGGTCCCGGAACTGGATGATGGCCGGCTGATCTATGACGGCGATGTGGTTGTGAGCGAGTACGGTACCGACATGCGCGTTACCTTTGAGCTGGACCCGGAAACGATGACCTTCTTTGATATTGAGAAGCGGCTGCTGGACCCCAACACCCCTCCCCAGCGCACCGCAGAACCCAGCATCTCCCCCATACCCGCTTCTTCCGACGATGCCTCCACGTCCAGTAGCGGCCTCATCGGTACCGCCAAGGCCATGGAAATTGCCCAGCAGGAGATTGGCGGCGGTCAGGTCACCAGCATCAAGCTGGACCGGGAGCACGGCCGCCAGGTTTACGAAGTGGAAGCCATCTACAACAACTACGAGTATGAACTGGAAATCGACGCCCAAAGCGGCGAAATCCTCAAATGGGAGCAGGAGTTGGACGACTGACGTCCCTGGAGCCTCACCGCTCTCACCCCACCGCCGGATGGCCCGCATCCGGCAGGCCCTTCCACCGGCAGCGGGTTATCCGCTTCCGCACGATCCCGAAAACATCCATGATGCAAAGGAGCTGGTTCTCATGAAAAGATTTTTCTGTTCCCTGCTGGCCGCCTCTATGTTCGCTGTCCCCGCCCTGGCTGAAAGCAACGCCGCGGCCCTGGCCCAGTCCATGGTGCCCGAAAGCGCCGTGCTGATTTCCCAGGAGAAGGAGGACGGGTTCACGTCCTTTGAATATTGGGTGGACAGCAGCCAGGAGTTTGTGGAAATTCTGATTGATCCCGCCACCCAGCAGCTCCAGCGCGTGGAATACGAGCAGCGCAACGACAATGGCAGCGCAACGGTTGCCCTGAGCAAGGAAGACGCTCAGGCCAAGGTGCAGGCCATGTATCCCGATGCCTCCGTGGACTTTGTGTGGCTGGATACCGACGACGGCCTCAGCAGCTATAAAGTGGCCTTCACCACGCCCAGCTTCAGCGGTGTGGCGGCCGTGAACCCCGAGACCGGCATCGTGACGCAGCGCGACTTGCTGTATGCCTCCGCGCAAACCGCCGGAGCGCAGACCCTGGCCAGCGTGCAGGCCCTGGCCCTGGCGCGTGTTCCCGGGGGGACGCTGGTCTCCCTGGACCAGGACACCGACGACGGCCGAGTGATTTTTGAGGGCGAAATCGCAAGCGGAAACGTCCGGTATGAATTTGAAGTGGATGCCGCCACTGGCCGCTTCCTGGAGTGGTACGCAAAGTCCTACAATCAGCCGGTTCCCACGGCATCCAACAGCACCGGGACGGTATCGAGCGCCGGTTCCACCGCGCAGAGCGGCCTGATCGGCACCAGCAAGGCCAGTGAAATTGCCGTGAACAAGGCCGGCGGCGGCCAGGCCTCCGTGCACGAAGTGGACCGCGATGACGGGCGCACCGTATACGAAGGTACCGTCATCAACGGAAACAACCGGTATGACTTTGAGATTGACGCCCAGACCGGCGCCATTCTGGATTGGGAGCTGGAAGGCCAGGGAAGTGCCTCTTCCGGTAGCTCCTCCTCCCGTGGATATGACGACGACGATGATCGCTATGACCGCGATGATGACGACCGTTACGACCGCGACGATGACCGCGATGACGACCGTGATGACGACCGTGATGACGACGATCATGACGATGATGACCGCGACGACCACGATGACGACCGCGACGACGATCATGACGACGACTAAAGCATAAAAAAGAAGGCTGGAACACGATGCATGCATCCGCTGTTCCAGCCTTTTTTTCTTATGCGTCCTGAACGATGGCGCCCACCAGACCGGGCCCCGTGTGAATGGCCAGTACGGGGCTCACCGGCGATATGAAAGCGGAGCACACGTCCAGCTTTTCCTTGAGCCGCTCCAGGAATTTCTCGGCGTCCGCCAGCGAGTTGCCATGCACCACCGCCAGGCGTACCGGGCGGCCCTGATACCGGCGAACAAACTCCATGAACATGGTTTCAATGGCGTTGCCAAAGCCCCGCGCCTTATTCAGGGTTTGATACACGCCATCGGGGTTGACGTAGATCACAGGCTTGATCTGCAAAATGGAGCCAACCACGCCCTCCACCAGGCCAATGCGTCCACCCTTGCGCAGATATTCCAGGGTGCGGATCACAAAGCAGCCCAGCTGCGTCTTCCGCTTTTCCTCCAGGGCGGCAATCACTTCCTCCACGGGATGGCCCGCTTCCAGCATCTCCGCCGCAGTGAGCACCAATAGCCCCAGCCCACAGCTGAGGGTGCGGCTGTCCACCACATCCACGCGGATGTCCTCGGCCTCCTCGGCCAGCATGCGGCACATGTTGTACGTGCCGCTGAGCCCGGCGGAGATGGAAATGTGCAGCACCCGGGTACAGCCCCGGTCCCGCAGGCTGCCATACAGGGCGGTGATGTCCTCCGGCAGGGGCAGGGAAGTTTTGGGCAGCTCCGTTTTCAGCAGGTCATACATTTCTTCCTGGTTGATCTCCGTCCGGTCGCGGAATTCTCCCGTGGAGGCAACCACACGCAGGGACACCATGGAAATATCGTAACGCGCCAGCTGTTCGTCACTCAGGTCGCAGGAAGTATCCGTCACCAGCGCAACTTTTTCACCTTGAATGTCAAACACAAGAAACCCCCCTCTTCCACATTCGGGATTATATGCATTATAAGCCACCCAGGCAAGGCGCGTCAAGGCGCGCCCCCCGCTTTTGAGGAGATTTCATGCAACCTTCACCCAGGAAGGCTACCGGTACAGGAACAGGCGTTTTTCCCCCCACAGGTCGATGGTCTCCACCGCCAGTTCGCCTTCTCCGCCGGGGAGGAAGCAGCTCTGCGGGAGCGCCGGCGCCGCCCCGGAGCGTGCAAAGGAATACGCGGGGTAAAAGCATCCCTCCCGCACGCGGCCGGCGGACCACTGCTCCAGGGCATCCAGGCCGTGAAGCTCCGGCATTTCCCCGTGGGGCGCGGGCGTATAGGCCGTGAGGGTAATCCCCGCGGGATGCACCTCTCCGGTCAAGGTCGCCGCCGCACCGGCGCAGGGTATGTCCAGGGTCATGTCCGTGCCCAGCAGGCGCTTGCGGGTCAGGGCGCAGGCCGCGCCGCTGCTATCCACGCCCAGGAAGCGGCAGCCCTCTTCCAGGGCCGCGGCCAGGGTGGTGCCGCTGCCGCAACACAGATCCGCCACCAGATCCCCGGGTTGGCACACTGGGCGAATCAACCGGCTGAGCAGGCGTATGGGCTTCTGGGTGGGCCAGCCTGTGCGGGCGGGGTCCCGCTGCTGCAGGTGCGGCACGTCGGTCCATACGTCGGTGGGGTATACGGGCTCGTCATCATAATAGCGGTAGAGCTTGCCGCCGCTGCGTATGGTGCGGCAGGGCCGGCCCTGTTCGTCCATGGTACGGCGCAGGTGGTTCTGCCGGTTGCCATGCCGCCCGATGGGCACCCGGGTCAGGTCAAAGCGCGGATGCTTCCCCGCCGCATACATCAGGATGGTGTCATGCTTGCGGCTGAAGTGGCGCTGCGCCCGGCCCCCGGTCTCATAGGCCCAGATGATCTCATTCATGAACGCCTTTTCCCCAAACACCTGGTCGCAGGCCAGGCGTGCCAGCGCGCTGCCCCGCCAGTCCAGGTGCATGTAAAACACGCCCGTATCCCCCAGCAGGCTCCGGCCGCAGTCCGCCAGGCCCGTAAGCAGCTCCACATAGGCCTGCCGGTCCCACTTGTCCCCGTAACCGGCCAGGGTTAGAAAAGGCTTGCCCTTTTCCCAGCCTTCCTCACCAATGGGTTGCCGGCGGACAAAATCATTTCCCGTCTGAAAGGGCGGGTCCACATACACGCATTGCGCCTGTCCCGCCCAGGCCGCCACCAGCTCTCCGCGGCTGCCGTCGCCCATCAGGAGCGTCCCCCGGTCGCCTTTTCCGTGGCATTCCCGGCCCAAGTGCGTCATTTCAAAGCTCATCTTTCCGCCCCCAGCGCCTGGCTCAGGCGCGCCCATTCATCCTGTTCCGCCGTCAACATCCGTAAAAAAGCCGCCTGCTCCGCTTCCGCCAGCAGGACTTCGCCCGCCCGCGCCACCGCCGCCACAAAGGCGGGGTCCAGCGCCTCCATGCCCTGCCGCACCAGGGGGCATACGCTCCGCCCCCGCCGGTCCATGGCCGGGATTACGCCGCCCTGCCGTATCAGGGGCAGCAAGGGAAAAAGCCGGCAGCTCAACGGCCGCTCCTCCCGCCGGCAGCGTCCCGGGCAAATCAGCAGCGTTCCCTGGACGCAGGGTACCAGCTGGTAGCCCTCCCGGTCCCGGTAACACTCCGCCTCCCCAGGAAAGAGCAGCATTCCCCGTTCTTCCTCCGTCGGGGATTGGCAGCAGGCATGCCCGCAGCGCTTTCCGCAGTCGGACTTGAGAGGCGTCAGGTTTTCCAGCATGGCACGGGCTTCCCACAGCGCAGGCAATCGATCCATGGATGGCTTTTCCCCGCTTTCCCGCCGCAACGCGGCGTTTTTTCCCATTATAGCATATTCGCGGGGTTTTACCAAATTTCGCCGCATGAAAAAAGGCGGCGAAGGAACCTTTGCTCCTTCACCGCCATGGCCACCTAAAAGTTTTCCCCGTCGGTGGGATTGTTCAGCACGCCAAAGGCCGTTAACGTGGCCAGCAGCGCCGTGGTGAGCGTTTGCCACACCTCCGAGGTAATCCCCAGGCGCTCATAGATGCCGAAGTTGGCCAGGCATAAGCCCACCAACGAGAGCAGCGACGCCCAGGCAGCCTTGCTGCGAAAACGCGATTGCTGCATACATCCGCCTCCTTTCCCCTCAGTTTACGAAGCGGTCCAGCCGCCGATGCGCCTGCGCCACCGCTTCCTCCTCCCGGGCCAGACGCTGGACCATCTCCACCGAGAGCTCCGCCATGCGGCGCTGCTCCCGGCGGATCTCCTCCCCCAGCTCCGTCAGGCAGTCCAGCCGGGAGCGTATCTGCGCCATGTCCGCCGCCTGCCGCCGCACCGTGGCGCAAAAGCCCGCCAGGGTCCCCAGCAGCGCGCACAGGGCGCTGATGATAGCTGGCCAGACGGTCATGCCTCCGCCCCCAGCGCCTGGTTCAGCGCTTCCCGGAGGCTTTCCAGCAGCGTCCGCGGCAGCGCCACCGTGTCCTCCTGTCCGGGGGTAAGATATTGCGCCATGACGTAACCGGTCTTCCCCTGCCACTGGGTGCGCACCCATGCCGCATCCACCTGCTCGGTCTCCAGCACGGTTCCCTGGGGAATCCGGTCCAGCAGCTGCGCCTTGGTGCTGGGTTCCGCCCGGAAATTCACCGTGCTGGCCGTTACCGTGCGTTCTTCCATGCTTCCCTCCTCTTGCGGAAACTCCTTCAGCCAACCCAAATGCGTCCATCCCCGCAGGCTGTCGTCCGCGCGCACGCAGGGCGGCGTGGCGTGAATCAGCCGCAGCGGCGCGGCGGATACCACCAGTCCCACGTGGTAAAAGTCCTGCGGCAGTTCCGGATCATAGTAGTCTCCCCCGGGACGGTACGCCTGGGGCGGCTGGCTGTCGCGGGCCTTGAAGGCCACCATGCCCCGCCGGGGGAACACCTGCCCCGCCGGACGCAGCCAGGCGCAGGCCGTGCGTGCCATGCGGTTGCTGCCGTGGTAGAGGGATTGGCCCTGCAACCGGTATGCCCGCACAAAGGCCCCTGAGCAGTCAATGCCCTGCTGGTCGTTGCTGCCAGGGCTCGCATAGGGCCAACCCAGCATTTCCTCAAAATCCGCGATCATTTGCTCCATGTCCATGGCATTCCCCCTTTTTCCCTTCGCGCAGCATCAGCGTAAATCCTCGAAGCGCTTCATGCTCCCCAAAAGGGGTTTTTTTCTTTTCCAGGCATGGAAAGCATCCGCAGCGGCATAGGTTCCCTTGACAGACAAGGGAGGTGGTTCGCCATGGAAAGCGCCGTCGCGCGCCGTTACATACTTTTACGCTCCAGGGAAGGAAATCATGCGGGATATGCCCGGCTGGAGGTTCGCCACGGGCGGGGAACCGTGGCCCTGCGCATGGCGGTGCCCGGCGGAAAAGGGGCCGTGCGCATCCTGCTGCTGGCCGGTGACGCGGAGACGGGCTCCGTGCTGGACCTGGGCGTATCCCCCCTGGATGGAGAGGGGCGGGGACAGTGCTACCGGGACAACCTGCCCCTGCCCGGAGGCTTCAAGCTTTACCACACCCTGGCCGTGGTGTCGGACTGGCCCACCCCCGCCCTGCTGCTCCATGGGCCGCTGGGGGCGCGCACGCCTCCCCTGTGGCAGCTGGAGGACGCCGTTACCCGCTACCTGGCCGTGCCGGTGGAACGTCCCGCCTCCAGGCCGGATGCGGCGCGGCCCACGCCTTCCGCTTCCCCGGCACCCGCGCCGGATGCTTCCGCCCGCTGCTGGAAACCGCCGCTTCCTCCCTCGGTCCGTCCCCGGCTCACGGTGGGCGCCTTGCCCGTGCTGCGCTGGCCCAAGGGATTGGCGGAGCTTCCCGGGTGGTTTGCTTCCCTGCCTCCCGCCGCGCCCTTTGACGCGCCCGGCTGGCGATTTGTGGAGGTTCCCCTGGCCGCGGACGCTCCCGCGGCATCCTGCGCGGTGGGCATCCTGGCCCGCGGCGGACGGCTGCTCCGGGTGGCCTATGCCCTGCCCGGCCGCGCTGCTGCCTTGCCCCCCGGCGGATTGCGGGATTACTGCTGGATGCAGGGCCGCCATGGGCAAGGCTACTGGGTACGCTTTCAAACCCTGAGCCCCAACTATGCAGTGCTTCCCCCACAGCAGGACGCCTATACCGCCCTGCCATGAAAAATCCGGTGCACAGCGCGGCCAATTTTCGCAATGCCGGCGGTATACGCCCCTCGCATTTTTGTATTTTTATTCTATTTTTATACATTGCCCTTGCTTGTGGAAGGATTTGCGGACAGGTTTTTGTGCCATTTTTCGGGTTATCGTCCGTTTTTCCACAAAAAGTACGTTTGTGAAATGGAACTGTGGAAAACCTGTGATAACTGTGGATAACCATGGGAACATTTCCTGAAGTTCTTCATTTTTCAGGGATGAGCCTTGTCTGCCCTGTGCAAAACCCTGTGAAAAATGTGGAAAGCCCGCAAAAGTTTTCCACAGCCTGCCTGTGGCGCTTGTCCTGCGCCCATATTCCGCTTATGCATTGCCTGAACTGCTCCCCAAAAAGGACAGGTTATCTGCGCCGGCACTCCGGCTGCCCGCGTTCCCCGGCACCGGGACGGATTATGCAGACTTCTGTATGTTTTGAAAAAAAAGGACGGTGTTACTTCATGGCGTCTACCGCATCCCTTCGCCTGCTGGAACGGCGGCTGCGCTTGCTTGCCGTGCTTACGGTTTTCTTTGGCGTTGTGGTGACCGCCGGGCTTTGCCTGCGCACACCCGCAGCCGTGACCACCCTGGACCCCTTTGTGGACGCGCCCCTGAAGGATATGGTCATCCTGGTGGACCCAGGTCACGGGGGGTACGACGGCGGGGCCCGCGCCCAGGACAGCGGCGTGTGGGAAAAGGAAATCAACCTGGCCGTGGCGCTTCAGGTGGAGAAGGCCCTCACCGCCCGGGGAGCTTCCGTCACGCTTACCCGGCGGGAGGATATTGCCCTGTGCGACGAAACCACCGCTTCCGGCTCGAAAAAGCGTGAGGACATGGAGCGCCGGGTGGCCCTGGGGGAAGAAATCGGCGCGGACATGGTGCTCTCCATCCACATGAACGAATACCGGGATCGCTCCCAGTCCGGGCCGCAGGTATTCTATCGCCAGGAGAGCGACGAAAGCCGCCTGCTTGCGGGCTGCATGCAGGCGGCTTTGATCTCCGCGCTATCTCCGCCGAAGGAGCGCGCGGCATTGGCAGGGGATTATTTCATTCTTCGTCTTCCGGTTCCTTCGGTGCTGATTGAATGCGGCTTCATCTCCAACAGCGCGGAGGAAAAGCTGCTGCTGGACAGCGCCTATCAGGCCAGGCTTGGGGAAGCCATTGCCCAGGGGGTTATGGATTATTTATCCCTGGAAGCCCGGCGGAGCGCAACCCCCGGCTGAAGTCCTCCGGCCAGGGGGCGGTAAACGCCATACGCTTTCCCGTGCGCGGGTGCGTAAAGGCCAGGGAATAAGCGTGGAGCATCAGCCGCCCCACCGGTACCCCATGGCGGGTGCCGTACAGTGGATCCCCCGCCACGGGATGATGAATGGCCTGCATATGTACGCGGATTTGATGGGTACGCCCGGTGAGGATGCGCACATCCAGCAGCGTGGCGGCACGGCCCCGGGCCAGCACCTGCCAGCGGGTCAGCGCATCCCGTCCCTGCGGGTCCACGGCCATTTTCTTGCGGTCCGTCTTGCTGCGGCCCAAGGGCAGGGCCACCTCGCCGGCGTCCTCCTTCATGACGCCCTCCACCAGGGCGCGGTAATGCTTTTCCATTTCCCGGGCGGCCAGCTGCCGGCTCAGCTCCCCATGGGCAAAGTCGTTCTTGGCCACTAGCAGCAGGCCGGAGGTATCCTTGTCCAGCCGGTGGACAATCCCCGGGCGGATCTCCCCGCCAATGCCCGAAAGGCTGTCCAGGTGATACAGCAGGGCATTGACCAGGGTGCCCTCCTCATTGCCCGCGGCGGGATGCACCACCATGCCGCAGGGCTTCACCACCACGGCCAGGTCCTCATCCTGATAAAGGATTTCCAGGTCAATATCCTCCGCCTGTGGACGAGCCTCCCTGGGCGGCGGCTCCAGCAGCGTCAGGAGCGCGCCGGCGGCGGGTTTGGTCCCCGGCTTGGTCAGGGGTGCGCCCTGCAGCGTGCAGCAGCCTTGCTCCATCAGCGCCGCCACCCGGCTCCGGCTTAACCCCGAGGCAGCCGCCAGCAGCACGTCCGCCCGGCTCGTACCGTCTCCCAGGGCTTCATACCGCTTCCCCTGTTGTATCTCCATGCTTTTTCTCTCTCCATTCCTTGGGCATCCATAGTATGGTAATCCCCAGCAGCGTCGCTCCCAGGGTCAGCGCCACATCCGCCACGTTGAATATGGCGAAGCGGAACAGCAGCACCTCGAACATATCCACCACGTAGCCGGTAAAAAAACGGTCCACCAGGTTTCCCACCGCGCCCCCCAGCATAAGCATTGCCGCTGCCCCGGCTACCTTCCCCAGCTCGTAACGCCGCAGGAACAGCCACGCCAGCACCAGCAGCCCCAGGGAGCACAGCCCCAGCAACCAGCTTCGCCCCGCAAACATGCTGAAGGCCATACCCGTATTTTCCGCGTAGCGCAGGCCCAGCACCCCGGGAATCAGCGTCACCGGCCCGGACGGCGCCAGATAGCGCACCGCCAGAAATTTGCTGCCCTGGTCCAGGGCAATCACCCCCAGGGCAATCCACAACCGCTTCATCCGGTACGCCTCCTTCACTCCAGCCTGCGCTGGACGATGCTCACAATTTGCGCCAGAAAGTCGCCAATCACCGGCAGGTTCCGGCTGGCCAAGCGCTGCAACATAATCACCAGCATGGCGCCCAGAATGGTAAAGCCCACCGCCATGCCCAGTCCCCGGGCCACGCCGCCCCAGAAATGGCTGCGCATCAGCCGCTTTCTATCTCCCAGAAAGTGAATATATTCCCGCAGGCGCATCTGCTCCAGGCTGAGCAGATAGCTCTCCAGGCGGGACATGAGCTTTTCCAGGCGCTCCCTGTCCTCCGTCCGTTCCTGATCCTCCGCCATGGCGCACCTCCCCAAGCAGTATGCCCGAGAATGCCCCTGTATATGAAAAAGAAGGGCCGCCGACACTGACGTCGACGACCCTTCTGCGTGTTGCTTAATAGCGGCTCTGACGATGGGCCTCGAAGCAATCGCGGCAGTACACGGGGCGATCTCCACGGGGCTGGAAGGGCACCTGGGTGGTGCAGCCGCAGCCATCGCAGATCACTTCGTACATCTGACGGGGGCCATTGTTGCCGCCGTTGGCGTTACGGCGAGCAGCGCGGCAAGCGGGGCAACGGCCGGGCTCGTTCTGGAAGCCCTTCTCGGCAAAGAAAGCCTGCTCAGAAGCGGTAAACACAAATTCGGCACCGCAGTCACGGCACTTGAGGGTCTTGTCCTGATACATGGTGGTATACCTCCTAAAAATTGTTGCACCCTATACCGTGTGCCATTCAGTGCTTCCATGGTTTACGACCGGATGCGTGACAACCAAAGGAGGAATGAATTTGCATACCTGGCTGGGCTAACGTGGTATATTATAGCACGTTTTTATAGCCTTGTACAGACCTGGAAAAAAATTCTTTTTCTGCCAAATTCTTTCCATCCCGCACAATTCTACGAGAAGCAAAGAGGGCTTATGGTCTGTTCATCGAGAAAAAAAGGTACGTTAGAATGATAGAAACCTATCTTCGGGAGGCAAAAACATATGGACTATATTGACCTTGGCCTCAAAATTCGACAGCTACGGCGGCAGAAATCCATGACCCAGGAGCAGCTGGCAGAAATGGCTGGCATATCCCCCTCCTTTCTTGGCCATATTGAGCGTGGAACCCGCGTTGCAAGCGTGGATACCCTTGTCGCCCTGTGTAACGCCCTGGAGGTCACCCCGGATTATTTGCTTTCAGCATCCCTGAACCAGAGCAACACTTATCCCGACACCCTCTCCTCCGGTCAGCGTGCCCGTCTCAGCGAGTTTCTCCGCCTGGCGCAGGATGCCGTGCGGGACTGGGACAAGTGACGCCCGCCTCTCCCCATACGGCCGCCTATCACCGGATGATTGATCGCCATGACGCAAAGCACCGGATGGCCGCTGCCATCCGGTGCTGCGTTTTCATACTTTCTGATTATGCAGTTTTCCGATGCCCGTTTTTACTCTTCTTCTTCGGCGTCGTCTTCAGCACTGAGCTTGGTTGTTGCAACCTCAATCAGTTTCGCTTCCAGAGCATCATCTACGGGGACGAATTCCTCGACTTCTTCGCCGTCTTCCTCGGTGCTGGTGATCACCTTCATAATATAGCAGGTGATTTCTTCATTGTCGGTTTCTTCGTCCGCGCAGTCATCGCATTGGCAATGATCGTCATGTTCGTGGTCGGAACAGGCATCGCATTCGCAGGTGTCCTCGTCCTCTGCATCGGTTAAAATCGCGTATTCTTCGCCATTGTAGAAGAAATAATCCAGAACCTGCAGCAGGACTTTATTTCCATCCTCATCGGTGCCTTCGATCACGCCGAAGTCTTGCTCTTCCTCTTCGTACAATGGTATCACCCTTTCTATGTTCGCATGCTCTCACGGCGGCGCTGGTCGGTCAGCTATGTGCCAATGTACCATACGCTCCTGAAGTCTTTACCTCTTGTACCATCGCCATCAACCTGGGTCACTGCTTACCATGAATCGTTTTCATCCAACTTGTTGCGAAATTCGGAGGATGTTTACCATTCAGCTGGAAGTTCCAATTGCTTGGTTTTGACCTGGTCTCCATTGGGGGATGGCCGCCGTGTGATGCTTATTTGCTTTCTTTCCTTGGTTCCGGCTTTATTATAACCCAAGCCGTCGTATTTGGCAAGGTTTTTTCCCAAAGTTTTTTCTTTGACTTTTCCACGGAAATGGGGTATGCTTTTAGTTAGGGCGTTTCTTTTGCAGGCGTTCGATGGTACCGTCCGGGCGCTGGATGCGCACGTTGTCCAGCACCTGCTGCATGTTGGCCCGGAAGCCCTCCAGATATTCCTGGCGCAGGGCGGCCTGCTCCTGTACCTCGCCCTCCGTCAGACCGACGGTTCTTTTTTTACGGGCCAGCTCGTTGATCCGCTCAATTTTTTTCGGGTCCACCGTGCATTCGCCTCCTGTTTGTTTTGGAAAGGATGTCGCCCATGATCGAAGGAAAGTGGTTTGCCCCCGGCACGGACCTCAGCCAGCCCCTGGCCCTGCGCCGCCTGATCCTGAACCAGGAAGCCGACGCCCTGGACCCCATGGCCTGGAACGTGGTGGTGTACCGGGAAGGTCAGCCCGCGGCCACCGGCCGCATCTGGTGGCAGGATGGCGCCTTCTGGATTGGCGGCATCGCCGTCCTGCCGGCCTATCGGCGCCAGCAGCTGGGGGACCTTACCCTGCGGCTGCTGCTCTTCAAGGCGCAGAGCCATAGTGCCCGGCGCATCCGCACCCTGTCCCCGGTGGCGTTGGTTCCCTTTTTCACCCGCTTGGGCTTCCGCCCCGAAGGCGAGGCCAGCAACGGCATGCAGCCCCTGCTGCTCCTGGGGGAAGACCTTTGCCTGGATACCTGCCAGGGCTGTCAAAAGGACTGCCCCAACCGCCGCTGATTTACCGGGCGGGTTTCAGGCTGCCCTTGCGGCAGATCAGCGCCAGCGCGGCGATCACCGCCACGCACAGGCTCATCACACTGTAATACAGCAGCTTGTCCGGGCCGCGGTCCACCAGGAACTCCATGGCCACCGCCACGCCCACGCAAGCAAGCGCCACCGGCCAGACCCACAGGGTCCGGCCTTTTTTCATGCCCGGAACCCGGCTGAACCGCCGCTGCCAGCGCAACAGCACCGCCAGCACCATCAGCAGTTCCACCACCTGCTGCACCGGCACAAAGTGCACCACCATGTGCAGGTCGTTGCGCAGGCATTCCATCACAATCTGCGTCACGCCAAAAAACAGCAGGAACAGCCCGCACAGATCTCCTGGCGCGCCGGTATCGCCCCGGCGGCGCAGCACCCATACCAGCAGCCCCAGGCCGATGATCCCCGCCAGGGCCGCCTCATACAGATACACGGGATGCACCCATTCCCCGGTGAAGGTATCCTCCACCCCCAGGAACAGCAGCGCAGGCGTGGCAATGGTTTTCCCCATGCCCATGCCGGTGCCCGTCTCGCACAGGCGCTCCACCAGGATGCCCGCGGGCAGGGCCAGGGCCAGGCCGTCCATCAGCAGCCGCCGGGGCGCGCGCAGCAGCTTCTCCGCGGCCCAGGCCGCCAGGAGCATGCCCAGCAGCGCCCCCACCAGGGAATAGCCGCCATCCCAGAAGCGCAGGGCCAGCGCCGGATTGGACAGGGTGGTGAGGTAATAGGTGCTTTCCGCCAGCACAAACAGCAAGCGGCTGCACAAAAGCGTCAGGGGTACGGCCAGCGCCGCAAAGCGAATGAACACGCCATAGCTCACCCCGCGCGCCTTGCACCAGGCCAGCTCCACCCCCAGCGCCACCAGCAGCGCCCCGGCCATGCCCAGCCCGAAGCCCGTTACCGGCAGGCCCAGCACCGTAAAGAGCGTATCGGTCATGGTCACTCTTCCTCCGCGGTTTCGTCCAGGCCGTAATCAATGGCGGTGGAAAAATAGATGATGTCAGACACGGAGCGCTCCGCCTCGAAGGACTTGCGGGAGTAGTTCTCCCCGTTGAAGTACATCAAGGCGCTGTTGCCGCCGTCCAGGTTATAGGCCTGGGTGCATCCCTGGTCGTACATGAACTGGGCCAGGGTGGCCACGTCGCAGCCCTCGGAGTCCGCCGCGCCCCGGCCGTCCACCACCACCAGCAGGTATTCCAGCTCGCCCAGCTGGCCAATGGCGCAGCGGGGTTCCTTGCCGCGGATGTTATAGTTGTACGTTTCCGGCATTTCCTGGAGCACCCCGTCGATGACCAAGGCGGGGCCGAAGTTGAACACGTTAACGATGGGGTCCTCCGCCTCCATGAGCGCCTGGAGCTGCGTGGCGTCGGAGTTTTTCAGGATGTGGAAATTCCCCTTGCTGTCAGTGACCAGCATGTCCCGGCTCTTCAGGGGCTTTTTCCGGTAGGCTTCGCCCATACGCACCACATAGCCGCCTTCCTCATTGGCGAAGTAGTCGCCGCCGATGGCCACCACCGCGTTGTTGTCCCGGGCAATGGTGGAGACGCGGTTGGTCTTCTTGGTGCCAAAGGGCGCGGCCAGGCCAATGCGCAGCTGGGAGGGATCGGCAATCTTCACCCGGGCCACGTTGAACTGCGCATCCCCCACCCAGACCCGCTCCATGGTCACGGAGAGGGTTTCGTCCTCATAGCCGTTTTCGGTATAATTCGCCGGATCGGCCACATGGCCGGGGGTAAAGTCCATGGGCAGCGCCGGCGTCGCCTCTCCCAAGGCCAGCGCGGGCAGCAGCACCGCGCAGAGCAAAGCCAGCCATTTTTTCATTTGCGTTTCCTCCAAATGTTCGTCATTTCCGCCGCCGCTTACTCAAACAGGAAGGCGTATTCGTCCTCCACCGCGGGGCCCTGTTCCAGGTAGCTGCGCTGGGCCTCCTGGGTAATGCTCCCCTGGGGCACGGCCAAGGCCACCCCGGCGATGAGCGCCAGCGTCAGCAACGTAAACAAAACGTTTTTCAAGCCAGACTTCATGCCGTTTCCTCCTCACGGAATACCCAGCGGTTCTGCACGCTGTAATTCAGGAAATACAGCACCGTGTCGCAGATGATCTTCGCCACGCCTTCCTCCATGCCCACGGCGCTGAGCAGCTGCACGCACAGGTTGCTCACGCAGATCACCGCCACGCACAGCAGCACGTACCGCCACACCGCCGTCCGGGCACTGCCCCGCAGCTTGAACACCAGGGACTTGTTCAGCTGATAATTGCATACCGAGGACACCAGCCGCGCCAGCAGCCCGCTGGCCCAGATCAATCCATTGTGATCGATGCCCAGGTTCAGCAGCAGCACGTCCCGCAAAAGCCACGCCAGTCCCTGGTCAATGGCCACGCACAGGATGCTGGTGCCCATAAACTTCACAAAGCTTCCCAGAATCACCTTGTAAATGCGGTAGCTGTCCCGCAGGGGATGGAAGTGGGAGCCCTCGTTGTTGTTCTCATACACCGTTTCGATGGTGATGGATTCCATGGGAATCCCCGCCCGGGCGCAGGCGATGAGCACCCGCATCTCATATTCGTAGCGTTCGCCCTCCACCTGGCGCATCAGCTCCAGTTCCTCCCGGCGGAAGGCCCGCAGGCCCGTTTGGGTGTCGGGCAGCCATTGGCCGTAAAACAGGCGGAACACCCCGCTGGTAATCCAGTTACCGTAGCGGGATTTCTTGGGCACATGGGGCAGGGAGAAGTCCCGGCTGCCCAGGTACAGCTTGCGCTCCCCCCGGGTCAGCGCCTCCGCCAGGCGCCATACGTCCGCCACGGTGTGCTGGCCGTCCGCGTCCGCGGTGATCACGCCGCTGCACGCCGGGAAGCGCTCCGCAATCAGGGCATACCCCGTTTTCAGGGCAGCGCCCTTGCCACGGTTTACCTCATGCCGGGCCACTTCGCAGCCGGGCATGGCCGCCAGGGCATCAAAGATGGGCCGGTAGTCGGGGCCGGAGCCGTCGTCCACTACCACAATGTGTTCAAACCCCTTTTCCAGCAGTGCCGCCACATACCGGGGGAGCCGTTCATCCGGCTCCAGGGAGGGAATCAGCACCACCGCATCCTGGGGGCGATTGGCCATAGGTTTCTACATCCTTTCGCGTCAATTCATCCGTGTATCCAGGTAATCGCTGATAAGCGCGCTCCAGTCCTGCCCGGCGTAGTCCGTGAGCAGCCGGGTCAGGTCCTCCCGGGTGGCGCGGCCGAAGCGATAAGCCTCCACATAGGCGCGCAGGAAGCCGTCCAGCTCCTCCTTACCCAGGGCCAGTTCCAGGGCCGTCCACAGGGCTGCGCCCCGGCGGTAGCACACCAGGGTGTACTCTTCCAGGTCGGCAAAGTAATCAATGGGGCTGCCCGGGGTCACCGTCTGCGCGGTGCCCGTGCGCAGGGCGGCTTCCACCCGCTGCACCCGGAAATCCTCCCGGGCCTGGGCGCCGTACCACTGCCCCACGTAGTCCATCACCGCGTATTCGCACAGGGATTCATCCTGCCAGGGCTGGTAGTAGCTGTCCGAACCCACCATGGCGTACCACCACTGATGCGCCACCTCGTGGGCCACGGTAAGCTCCAGGTCCTGCCCCCCCGCTTCCACCAGGGAGCTGCCCATCATCACCATACGGGGGTACTCCATGCCCCCGAAGGGGAAGTCCACCTCCGCCAGGGTCAGGCTGGGATACAGGTACGTCCCGTAGCGCTCCCCAAAGGTTTCCAGGGCCTGCTGGGCGTATTTCACCATTTCCCGGGCCTTTCCGGCGTCCCGAGCATAGGCCGTGACCAGGGTGTCCCCGGCCATACCCTGGGCCATCTGAAATCCGTCGCTGATGACCAGGGCAAAGTCACGCACCGCTTCGCTTTCAAAGGTAACGGTCTGCACGTCTCCCACCCGGAGGGCTTCCCCCCAGCCGGAGGCCGCGGCGGTATACCCCTGCGGCAGGGTCAGGCGTACGGTCCAGTTGGCGCATGCCGACTGGAAGGGATCGCCCACGGACAGGTACGCCTCCGTCCGCCAGGCTCCGTCCTCATACAGGGCCGGAAGCATGAACACGTTGCCCAGGGCCCAAATGCCTTCTCTTTCCCCAAAGCGGCTGGCGCACCGGGGAATGTCCACCCGGTAATCCATGGCCAGGGTGACGCTTGCCTCCGGGGGCCAGCCCCCCTCCACCGGCAGGGACAGGACCGTTTGCGCGTCGTCCAGCCATTGGGCCTCCACCGTCTGGCCATTGACCGCCAGGCTTTCCAGCGCAGGCCCGCCGGGATCAAAGCCCTCGGGGTAGCAGCTCCAGTACAGCTCGTTGGTGGTGCAGGGGCTGGTCTCGCCCGCCAGGTATGCCCCGGTCCAGCTGCGCACCACCGCCTGGGGCAGGGTTTCCCCTGTACGGTTGTACAGGGTCATGCGCTGCTCCACGGCCAGGGTCCGCGCCACAGGGTCAAAGGAAGCGTCCACGGTGATCTCGTCTAATCCCCGGGCAGCCTCCGTCACCAGGGGATTGGTCTCCCGCAGCTCCACGGGCGTCATGTTCCAGCTTCGGCTCCACACCAGCAGGGCGGCCACCGCCCCCATGCCCAGCACAATCAAAAAGGCATACAGCCACGCCTTGCGGTTTTCCTCCCGTGTAAGCCCGTTCTTGCTCATGACCGGCCCCTTTCCCGCAAAATTCAAACAGCTATCATTATACTACAATTCCAGCAGGTTGAAAAGACCGCCCATCCGGTACAAAAAAAGGCAAACCGGCCCCTTTGTTCCGGTTTGCCACCAACATGATTTTTACTTGCACACCCGGCAGATAAGTTCCGCCGCCAGGTCGATCTCCTGATCCACCTTGTCCAGGCGGCCCCATTCCTCCACCGTATGCACGCCGCCGCCCTCCAGGCCCAGGCCGTCCAGCACGCCGATGCCCGCCTGGCCCACGATAGCGATGTCTCCCGCTCCGCCGGTACGCACATGGCGCAGCTGCCGCCCCTGCCGGGCAGCGATCTCCAGGGCGATGTCCAGCAGCGCCTGGCTCTTTTCGTTCAGGTCAATGGCCGGGTGGGAGGCGCCGAAGGTCACCGTGGTGGTCACCCCGGGCACCGGCTCCTCCGCGCAGATGGCCTGAATGCGCTCCATCAGCGGCTTTTGCAGGCTCTGGTCAAAGTAGCGGAATTCACACTTGCAGGAGGCGTCGGGCGCCACCACGTTCTCCGCGGTACCCCCGCGGATCAGCCCCGCGTTGAAGGAAATCTCCCGCGCGTCGTCCCGCAGGGCGTAGAGCTTGGTGATCTGGGCGCACAGGGCCTGAATGGCGCTGGCGCACTCCTTGTACTGGGAGCCCGCGTGCCCGGGAATGCCCTTGCAGGCAATGAACGCGCTGGTAACGCCCTTACGGGCGCAGGTAAGCGTTCCGTCCCCGGAGGGCTCAAAGCTCAGCGCCGCAAAGGATGCCTTGGCGGTTTCCAGCAGCAGCTCCGCGCTGGAGGGAGAGCCGATCTCCTCATCCGGGTTCAGCACCACGCAAAGGCGGTAACGCTTCAGGTCCAGGGCAGGCAGCGCCTTGCGCAGGGCATACAGCATCACCACCAGGCCGCCCTTCATGTCCGTCAGGCCGCTGCCCTTGGCCCGGCCGTCCCCCAGGGGGGTGAAGGGTACGCTCACCTCATGGGGAAAAACCGTATCCATATGCCCCATGAGCATCAGCTGCCGCTCGCCTTCGCCGATGGTGCAGCGCAGGGTGGGACCCAGGGTGGGGTGGGTGAGCTTTTCCACCGCAAAGCCCAGGTCGGCAAGCTCCTGGGCGAACATCTCCGCCACCCGGGTGACGTCCTCCTGGTCCAGGGAGCCGCTGGGCTGGTCTATAACTTGCTTGAGGGTTTTCAGGGGCGTGGTCAGCATGGGTCAACGTCTCCTTTTTTTACAGTACCTTTTGCAGAAAGTCCTGGGTGCGCTTCTGCTGGGGATGGTCGAAAATCTGCTCCGGCGTACCTGCCTCGATGATCTGCCCGTCGTCCATGAACAGGATATAGTCCCCCACTTCCCGGGCAAAGCGCATCTCATGGGTCACCACCATCATGGTCATGCCGTCCCGGGCCAGGCTTTTCATTACGTCCAGCACCTCGCCCACCATTTCGGGGTCCAGGGCGCTGGTGGGTTCGTCAAAGAGCATCACGTCCGGGTCCATGGCCAGGGCGCGCACAATGGCCGCCCGCTGCTTCTGGCCGCCGGAAAGGTTCTGGGGCCAGGTGTCCCACTTGTCGATGAGGCCCACCCGGGTCAGCAGCTTCCGCGCCTTTTCCTCGGCCTCTGCCTTGGGGGTATTGCGCACGCGGATGGGGGCCACGGTGATGTTGTCCTTCACCTTCAGGTGCGGGAAAAGGTTGAACTGCTGGAACACCATGCCCATGCGCTGGCGCAGCTGGCTGAGCTCCTTCTTGCCCGCCTGGGTCACATCGTTGCCTTCAAAGATGATCTTGCCCGCGGTGGGCTTCTCCAGCAGGTTAATGGAGCGCAGCAGGGTGCTCTTGCCTGACCCGGACGGGCCGATGAGCACGATCACGTCCCCCTTGCGCACGTTCAGGTCGATGCCCTTGAGCACCTCCAGCTTGCCGAAGTTTTTCACAAGCCCTTCCATTTGAATCAGTATTTCCTGGCCGGAGCCGGAATCAAGCGGCTGACGTGTCGGCACGGCGCATCCTCCTCTCCAGCAGGCCCAGCAGCTTCGTGGCCACATAGGTGAGCACGAAGTAAATCAGCGCGGCCACGATCATGGTTTCAATGTAGTAATAGTTCACCGAAGCCAGCTTATAGGCCTGGTAAGTCAGCTCGTACACGCCCACGGCGTACAGGATGGAGGATTCCTTGATAATGGCCACAAACTCATTGCCCATGGCCGGCAGGGTCACCTTCACCGCCTGGGGCAGAATGATGTACAGCATGGTTTGTCCCGAGGACATGCCCAGGGATTCCGCCGCCTCCACCTGTCCCTTTTCCACGGATTGCAGGCCCGCCCGGATCAGCTCCGCCATATAGGCGCCGGAGTTGATGACCAGGGCAATGATGCACAGGGTCATGCGCGGAAAGCGAATGCCCAGCTGCGGCAGGCCGTACACCACCAGCAGCACCTGCACCAACAGCGGCGTGCCACGGATAAAGGCCACATAGGCATTCATCAGCCACCGCAGGGGAAGCAGCCGGGTGCGGCGGCATACCGCCACCACCAGCCCCAGCAGCGAGCCGAACAGCACCGTGAAAAACGCCAGTTGCAGCGTGATCTCCACACCCTCCATAAAGGCGGGAAACTTGGTAATGAGAATATCCCAGATTTTCGCAAAATTGATCATAGCGACTCCTTACCTTTGGCAGCGCCAACGAAGGGGGAAAGGGCTATTCCCTTTCCCCCCTGCGCGCCGGTGTTGCTTACTCCTCCAGCAGCGTAGCGTTCAGCGCGGTGGCTTCGTCCACCCAGGCGTCAAAGGTGCCGTCGGTGGTCACGCGCTCGATCACGGAATTGATAACCTCCAGCAGAGACGCGTTGTCGCCCTTGTTCACGGCCACTGCCACGCCGGCGGTATTGTCATACTCCACAGGCACCTGGGAAATCACCAGCTGGCCGGGATACCGGGCAATGTAGGTCTTGGCCACCAGGTCCGTGAGCAGCACGCCGTCCACGCTGCCCTGGAGCAGGTCCATCACCATCAGGGAGATGTTGTCCATCAGCTGGGGCTCGGAGTCCGCAAACTGCTCTTCCAGGATGGTCGCCTGCAGGGCGCCCATCTGCGCGCCCACGCGCTTGCCGGCCATGGACTCCACGGTGGTCAGGGTGTCCGCATCCTCGGCCCGAACCATCATGATCTGTCCGCCCACGTAATACGGATCGGAGAAGTCCACCACTTCCAGCCGGTCCTCCCGGATGGCCATGCCGGAGGCGATCATGTCAATCTCCCCGGCACGCAGGGCGGTGATCAGTCCGGCGAAGGTCTGATCCGCCAGCACCATTTCCACGCCCAGCTCGTCGGCGATGGCCTGTGCCAGCTTCATATCGAAGCCCTGCAGCTCCTCCTCGCCGGTTTCCGGATTGGTATAGTAGAATTCATAGGGAGGGAAACCCACGTTGGCGCCAACCACCAGCGTGCCCTTCTCCTGGATATCGGAGAGCATGTCCGCCATGGCAGCCTGCGCCACGCACAGGGTCATGCACAGCGCCAAGACCAATGCCAATACCTTTTTCATAAAGTCCGTCCTCCTTGCGCACTAAAGATTACTGCATAAATATACACCCAATTTTTGATTTGTCAATACGCTTTGCATATTTATTCTGTTCTTCTCCTGTACTAAAGGTTGTTTTTTTTCTGTTTAAGCGGGTGCCTGCCGCGCCGGAAGCCGGGGCGCAGGGGGGGTGGCTCCCTTGCATTTTATCCGGAGTATGCTATAATGGATACCAGGTTATTGTTCCGGAAGGCAAGGGATGCATATGCGAAAATCTGTACACATCGCCATGCTGGGCGGATTTCATATTTACGTAGACGGCGAGAGCATGGACCAGCTGGTCAGCAAATCCCGCAAGGGCATGTTGCTTTTGCAGTACCTGGCACTGCAGCACGGAGAGAGCGTCCCCATTTACCGGCTGATCGACGCGCTTTGGTCCGGGGAAAGCAGCAGCAACCCGGAAAGCGCCCTGAAAACCCTGGTCAGCCGTTTACGGGTGATGCTGGCCCAGGTCAGCCCTGCGCTGGCCGCCTGCATTGTCACCGAGCGCGGCTCCTACCGCTGGGTTACGCAAAACGGTGTAACCGTGGATTTGTACGAATTTGAGGAGCTGGAGCACCGGTTGAACGGCTGCACGGCATTAACGCCCCAGTCCCGGGCGGATTACCAGCAGGTGCTCCGCCTGTATACGGGAAACCTGCTCCAGGGCAACGAGGAGGAGTGGGTGGTCAACCGTTCTGTTACGCTGCACACCGCCTACCTGAAGCTGGTGTATCAGTACTTGAACCTGCTCAAGGAGCAGGAGCTTTACGAGGAGATCATCAACGTATGCCGCACCGCCCTGGATGTGGACGCCTTTGACGAGACCCTGCACCTGCAGCTGATGAACGCCCTGGTCAAAACCTGCCGCAACAACGAAGCGCTTATGCAGTACAAGCATGTGACCAACCTGCATTTCCGCTACCTGGGCGTGCAGCCCCCGGAGGGCATTCAGGAGTTTTACAAGCAGATCATTCAGGCCGGCAACACCCTGGAAATGAACATCGACAGCATCCGCGAGGAGCTCCAGGAATATGGCGAAGTATCCGGCGCCTTCGTATGTGAATATGCCGTATTCAAGGAAATCTACAACCTGCAAATGCGGAACCTGGAGCGCCTGGGCTCCACCATGTTCATTGCCCTGCTGATGGTTTCCAGCATGGACGGCAAGCCCATGAAGCCCCTGAAGCTCAACGATGTGATGAACGGCCTGCTCAAGGTGCTCACCCAGAACCTGCGCAAAGGGGATACCATCACCCAATTCAGCCCCACGCAGTATGCCCTGCTGCTGCCCATGGTGAATTTTGAATCCGGCAAGCTGGTCATGGAGCGGCTGAAGCGGCGGTTCTACCAGGAATTTCCCAATTCCAACTACATGCTCACCTACCGCCTGGGTCCTCTGAGCAGTAAAACTGAGGGGACACCGGGGGTAAAGCATTCCTGACACGCACAAGGAGGTTATCTCCCCATGCTCTTTCAGCGGAACGACACCGTGCTTTTTATTGGCGACTCCATTACCGACTACAACCGCGCCCGCCCCATTGGGGAAGGCCTGAACAATGCCTGGGGCACCAGCTATGCCGCCATGGCCTCCAGCCTGCTGTGCGCCATGTACCCGGAGTTGCACCTGCGCATGATCAACATGGGCATCAGCGGCAACCAGATCCGTGATCTGGACAAGCGCTGGCAAACGGACGTCCTGGATCTGAAACCCGACTGGGTGGTGGTGCTTATTGGCATCAACGACGTGTGGCGGCAGTTTGACAGCCCCAGCCAGCCGGAGCTTCACGTTCCCCCGGAGGAGTACCGCGCCACCTATCAGCGGCTGCTGGAGCAAACCCTCCCTACCGTCAAGGGCATGGTGCTCCTGACGCCCTACTTTATGGAACCGAACCAGGCTGACCCCATGCGCGCACGCATGGACGAATACGGCCAGATTGTCAAGGAGCTGGCGGCGCAGTACGGTTTGCCCTGCGTGGACACCCAGGCCGCCTGGGACGGGCTGTTCCAGCACATGCACCCCTGCAATATCGCCTGGGACCGCATTCACCCCAACCAGGTGGGTTGCATGTTCCTGGCGAAGACCTTTCTTGCCGCCGTGGGCTTTGACCGGTAAGGTGTCCGTACCTTGTGAAAAGGCTGTGTCCCATCCAGTGAAAGAAAATTGAAACGATGCAAGCTTTGCCTTTTCTCTCTTGAGGCATAAGCAAAAGAGCAGGAAAACTTTTCCGTTTTCCTGCTCTTTGTTTGTGGCATTTGGGCACGGGGTATCAGGCTTGCTGGGGTCGCTTTCCCCGTCTCCATTTTCTGACCAGCAACACGCAAATGGCTAAAACCGCGGGGAAGCCGGCGCCTGCCAGGATGCCCGCCTGCAGATTGTCCCCGGCAATCTGCGACACTGTTCCTACCAGCGCGGGGCCCATGGAGGCTCCCATGTCTCCGGCCAATGCCAGCAGGGCAAACATGGCTGTGCCGCCGCTGGGAAGAATGGAAGATGATATGCTAATGGAACCCGGCCACATTATACCCACCGCGAAACCGCAGAGCATGCACCCCACAAGCCCCAGCATGGGGATGTTTGCCAGCCCTGCCACGAGATAGCATACAAGGCACAGGGCAGCGGAAAGCATCATAAAGGCCGTAAGGTCGATTCTTCCTCCTGCCTTGCCGTACAGTGCTCTGCTTATGCCCATAAACACCGCGAATCCGCAGGGTCCCGCCAAATCGCCCACTGTTTTGGAAACATGTAGCGCCGACTCCGCAAACGCAGACGCCCATTGCGCAATCGATGCTTCCGCGGCCCCCGCGCAGATCATCAAAAGTATAAAGGCCCAGAATATTTTTCTTTTGAAAAGCTCTGAAATCGTCATGCTTTTGCCGTCCGCCACAATGGGCTCAATGGGGCAGGTGGCAAAATTATAAATGTTATACAGTGGTATCAGCGCCCAGATACCCGCAAGGATACGCCATGTTCCCGTGCCGAACAGGGAAAAGAACAGCGTTGAACCCAGGATCACCCCCACCGCACCCCAGCAGTAAAAGGAATGCAGCAGGCTCATCATGCGCTCCTTGTTTTCAAATGGGCACGCCTCCACAATGGGGCTGCAAAGTACCTCGATCAGTCCGCTTCCAATGGCATAGATCATGGTGCAAAGGAGGATTCCCATAAAGGGCGATGGCAATAAATCAGGCAGAAACGCAAGGCCCAAAAGGCCCACGGCGGAGGCGATCTCCGAGATGACGATACAGATGCGGTACCCGCCTTTATCCACCAGCTTTGCGCACACAAGGTCGATAATCAGCTGCGTTACATAGAAGCACGTTGGTATCAGCGCAAGTTCGGCCAAAGATATCCCATAGTCTCTGTAAAAGGTGAGAAACAAAAGCGGTACAAAGTTTGCTGAAATTGCCTGCGTGACAAATCCCAAATAGCACGCCAAAAGCGTCTTGTTGTACTTCTTTGTGTTGCCCGTAATCATTCCATCGGCACTCCTCAAAAATTTCTTTCCCGGGATTGAAAACACCCACGAAACATTTTAGAATTATATCGTCACAGCGTGCCATATTCTATACCGTTTTGACCGATTTCGTATAACAAAATCACCAGGAGAGAAAGATTATGTCCGTGAGTACCTGTCCATCGCTTTCAAAGGAGCTTTGTCCCCTTGCCCTACCGGCATCCCCAAACGCATCCTGCATGGAGCCCATTGCCGGTACGGCGGCATTTCCCGCCGCCGTCTACCTGGACGATGTGAGCACAGATGTGGTGGCGTGGCACTGGCACGAAGAATTTGAGATTGGGTGCGTAAGCGAAGGCGCCGTTTCCGTAGAAATCGGAAATCGCAAGTTCACATTATATCAGGGCGATATCTTTTTCATCAATTCCCAGGCGATTCACACCATGCGCAATGCCGCTTTGGGACAGCCCGCTGTCTTCAAGGCGATTGTGTTTCACGGGTCCATTGTTGGGGGCGCTGAAAACAGTATTTTCCATCAGAAATATGTATTGCCCATCATAAGCAACACCAGTCTCAATGGCTATGTATTCAGGAGCCAGGAGCCCCACATGGAGTACCTGTTTGCTGCTCTCACAGGCGCGTGGAGTGCCTTCTGTACGGAAAGCGATGGATATGAGCTGTACCTGAGAAATACCTTATCCGACTTTTTTAAGCTGATGCTCTGTGCCTATGGAAATGGCTTGACTGTCCCCACGGACCAAAGGCTAAAGGAACTGCGCACAAAGAGTATGCTTCACTATATCCATTCGCATTTTTTTGAGCCCATTACCCTTTCTGATATTGCCAAATCCGCATCTGTAAGCGTGACCGAGGCGCTTCGTTGCTTCAAGCATGTGATTGGTGTTTCCCCCATACAGTACTTGAAGAAATTCCGCCTTAAGCAAGCTGCCGGTTACCTCCGGGCCGGGAAAACCTCCATGAGCCAAATCTGTGAACTCTGCGGATTCGCAAACAGCAGCTATTTTGCCAAATCCTTCAAAGCGTATTATCATTGTACGCCCCGTGAATATGCAAAGCAGTCCCATTTCCAAGCATTCTAATGGAAAGCTCCTCCTGGCATAACTGGATCTTTTTTTCAAACCATCCAGCAAAAATCTCCCTCTAAAATCCAATTACAAAAGGCATTTCACCCATAAAAAGGGCGCAGGGCGGTTTGATCCGCCTTGCGCCCAGTCTGTGTATGATATGCTGTAAATCTTACGCGAAGGGATTCTCCGTGGGATAGGGCAGGGAAGCCGGCTGATTGTAAGCGATGTCCTTCACGCCCAGGAACTTGAACACCTCAAACAGCGCCTTGCCCACATGCTTGAAGGCCACCGCGCCGTGATGCGGGTACCGCTTGCCCACCAGCACATGGCGGTAGAAGCGTCCCATTTCCTTGATGGCGAAAATGCCGATGCCGCCAAAGGACTGGGTGGGCACATCCAGCACTTCACCCTCAGCGATGTAGGAGCGCAGTACGCCCTCGCTGTCGCACTGCAGGCGATAGAAGGTGATGTCGCTGGCGGCGATATCCGCTTCCAGGGTGCCGCGGGTGAAGTCGGGCTCGCTGCCCGCAGGCTCCAGCAAGCGGTGCTGAATCAGCTGATACTTCACCGCACGGTTGGAGCACAGCTTGCACTCGGGGGTATTGCCGCAGTGGAAGCCCATGAAGGTATCCGTGAGCTTGTAGTCATACTTGCCCTTGATGTCCTTGTCGTAAATGTAGGCGGGCACGGTGTTGTTAATGTCCAGCAGGGTTACAGCGTCGGCGCTGACGCACAGGCCGATGTACTCGCTCAGGGCGCCGTAGATATCCACCTCGCAGCTCACGGGGATGCCCCGGCTCACCAGGCGGCTGTTCACATAGCAGGGCTCAAAGCCAAACTGGCTGGGGAAGGCCGGCCAGCACTTGTCCGCAAAGGCCACATACTTCCGTGCACCCTTGTGCTTCTCCGCCCAGTCCAGCAGGGTCAGCTCAAACTGCGCCATGCGGCGGTTGAGATCCTCGTAATAGGCGCCCTCGCCCATTTCCTTGACCATTTCCGCGCATACGTCATCAATGCGGGGATCGTTTTCATGCTCCTTGAAGGACACCAGCAGATCCAGCTCGGAGTTCTCCTCGATTTCCACGCCCAGCTCATACAGGCCCTTGATGGGAGCATTGCAGGCGAAGAAATCCTGGGGCCGCGGTCCGAAGGTGATGATTTTGAGGTTCTTCACGCCAATCACCGCGCGGGCAATCGGCACAAAGTCCGCGATCATCTTGGCGATATCGTCGCAGGTGCCCACGGGATACTCGGGGATGTAGGCGTCAATGTGGCGCATGCCCAGGTTGTAGGAGCAGTTCAGCATGCCGCAGTAAGCATCGCCGCGGCCGTTGATCATGTCGCCGTCGCCCTCGGCTGCCGCCACAAACATGCAGGGACCGTCGAAGTTCTTGGCAATCAGGGTTTCGGGGGTTTCGGGGCCGAAGTTGCCCAGGAACACCACCAGCGCATTGCACTCCGCCTTGCGGACGTCTTCCACCGCCTTAAGCATGTCGGCTTCATTCTCCACGGTGACGGGGCACTCGTAGATCTTGTCCTGGCCATAGGCAGCCACAATGGCAGCACGGCGCTTTTCCGAAAGGGCAATGGGGAAGCAGTCGCGGCTCACCGCAACAATGCCCAGCTTAACCTCAGGGATGTTCTGAATCATGATTTCCACGCTCCTTTTTGTTTTCAAAGGTCGTTCTGTACGTCAATATTCACACCACGCAGGCCGACAACAGCGCCTTGGCGCGCTTCATCACTATCCGCGTGGGCAATAAGCCACTTGTTCCGTGCCCACAGCTGCGCATCCATCACATTCGCGCCGCCACCGGGGCGATAGTCCGTATTGGTGCCCAGGGGCAGCGCCACCAGCACCTGGAATCCCTTGGCGGCGTCGCAATGGCACGGTGCGTAATGCAGCGTGGTGGCATATACCTCCACAAGCACCCCGGCCGGAACCCGAAACGCCTTGACCTTCGCAGTGTCCAGCACGCCATTTTCGATTTCATCCTGCTTTGCCAGCAGTAAAATGAAATTCTCCGTGCCCAGGTTGAACTCGCTGTCACGATGATATTCCAGGCAGTTCAGCCGCGTATTGTGGCCGTTGCAATAACCCAGCTGGAAAGGCATGCCCCCAAAAAGCGCCGTTCCCAACGCATCCGCACCGTCCGCCGCGTGCAGGCTTTCTTCCTTGGGTACATAAGTGACGCCTTGGGATATTGGCGTCTCCTTCAATGCATCCAGCAGCCCTGCCAGCACATATCCTTCCACCACCCTGCCATAGGGTTGAAAGGCTGCATCCGTAACCGGGTAAATCTTCATGGCTGTTTGCTTCCTCCCTTGCGTACACGATTAATTGCTATGTTTATTCCTAGGCACAGCCGTTATCTTGTGCCTGTGCTCGTACACCTTCTACCACATGTTACAGTATACACGTTTTCCCAGGAAGAACAATGGCACATTTGGTAGATCCAACGAAATGTGCGTACAAATTTATTCGGCACAAAAAAACGGAAGCAAATGCTTCCGTCTATGCTCCCCAGGTAGGGCTCGAACCTACAACAACTCGGTTAACAGCCGAGTGCTCTGCCATTGAGCTACTGAGGAATAAAATTCCGGCAACGTCCTACTCTCCCGGGCCGTGTCCAGCCAAGTACCATCGGCGCT
>OLPF01000495.1_pt1 | contig 42286 bp, 37 predicted proteins | sample 1673121 | NCBI WGS metagenome assembly OLPF01 (sample SAMEA3136756, study PRJEB25190) | human gut metagenome
AATTTTATTTAAAGAAGGAGAACATGCCACCGGACTTGCCGCTAGATCCACTTCCTACTTTCAATACTCCAATTGTACTTAGAAAATCATCTAGTACATTATTGTTGATTCGATCGTTTAAAGGAGGCAAGGAATAAAAAATCTTTGCCTTTGCTTCATATTCCAAATCAGCTACATCAGAAGATGATAAAAGACTACGATTTAAAACAATCTTTTTTGCTTTCATTTTTTGGAATACATTACGGTCTCTTCGTAGTAATTTATTTAATTTTATGGTAGAAGGTTCTAATAAATAGAAAACGTCACCACAAGATTCCTCGCTATTTGTATCATTAATGTCTAAAAGAATAACTTTTACATCCTTATGCTTTAGAAGTTCTGCTGGCAATTGTTCTACTGAAAGAGATAGCATCGATTTATCATTGAAGTACATAAAGTCACGTTTGTTCAGTTCGATCGCAATTACTGGCACGCCATGATGCTCCAACTGCTTCTTAATCATATAGATTAAAGAAGTAGCACCGGCATGGTCTGTTAAATTCTTGAATCCAAGAACAGTTGCAGTTTGATTGACATCTCCTTGAACTGTAACATTAACTACTGTACCAGTGCCACCATCTCCTGTTTCACCGGCAGATAATTGCCCAAGTTGTTGAATATGGGCAACATCTCGATACGTATTTGGATGCTCAAATAAGTACTTTAACCCTTCTAAATTAGTTGTAAAGTTATATATTCCCATTGAAATCAATTGGGATAAAAAGGCATTGGATGTACATTCCGGATCACTAGCTGGTAATAGAATTATAATTTTTTCTACATCTAATGCCATCGATAACTTTTGAATATTTTGTAAATTCTTATAATCCCTTACCGCTGTCAAATCTAAAATCATCTTACCGAAATAAAAGTTTTGGAACATACTGACTAGTTCATCAGCATCAAATTCACCATCTAAAGATTTTATAATGTCAATATCTAAGCCAGCAATGATTTCTTTTTGTTGATTCGCTATAATTACGTTCATTTTGTTCCTCTCCTTTTATGTTTTGTTTTACAACTCTGTAAATATGTTCGTTAACCCAGACGAATAAATCGTATTCGTTTCACCCTGAATTCTAAATAAATTTGGAATTCCTTTAAACAAGTTGTTGATTACTGGGATATTGATGTTGATATATGTATAAACAGTATAATAAATACCGCTGTACGATTGGCTGGCATTTGAATTCCCAGCAATATCCTTTTTATGTGGAATAATGCAAATGCCAAATTGTTGCCCCTTTTTAGGGTATGGACACCCATCATCGTTTTGAGGATAATCTGCACCATTATATCCAATTTCGTTGATATAACTTACAATTTGACAAATCGCACCTTGGGGATTGTCGACTGTACATCCACCAACATCTTCGTTATTCGGATATCCTTCGTTGTTTTCGATAATGTTAATTACTTGATTTTTCATCTTAAATGCTCTCGTATAACTTACCGAAAAAGCAAGATATGCATTAATCAAAAGCATAAAGATAACGATAATTTGAATTGTCATAGCGCCGCCAATCGCTTCTCTCATATTTCAACACCTACTTTATTTTAATCATTTACGATGTTGTAATCATCATCGTTACTAATTGCGCCCCATTGGTCATTGATTGTGTTTTGAATATTTGGCCACATAATCCAGAAAAATGCAATGATAGCACCAATTGCAATGATAGTTACAACTGTCATATTTAATTCACCTGTCGCTTCCTTCACCCTTAACTACTCTCCTTTCTATTATTAGTTATACCATAATTTTCTTTTTGAAACAATATTATTTACATTTTACTAGACAATTTACATCATAAACATCATAGAAACTAAGATTAAAACCATGACGCCACCGCCAGTAGCAACTAACATGTACATGGTCTGTCCTTCCATGTGATTTAATCTTTCTTTATATTTTGTTTCACGGGCTTTGTTTTGTAAGTTTGAAACCGTTCTAGAAAACATCAATAGTCGTTCTTGTTTCTTCTCTTGAGAACCGATTCCAAGACGATATAACAAACGCATCATACGCATGGAATCTCTTACAGGATATGTATTAGCAAATTCCATATACGGATCGATACTAGAGTCACCAGCATCGATTCTAGAAATCAAAGTTCGAAGGCCTGGTTTAAAAATATCAGGTGCATCTTCAATCGATTTACCAAGCGCTACTGGTACAGTATAATGTTGTACTAAAATTTCCAACCCTTTTAAATAGTATGGCAGCATAACATCGATATCATGTAAATGTTGCTTATAAAAGCTACGCAAGCTATTATATGGCATTTTAAAAACTACGAACCCTACAACAATTGATAAAATAATGTTAATTAAATTCAAATCTGTTAAGAAAATAAATAAGAAAATTACAATCGTCACGAATCCATAAGTGATTCGTTTGTTGAATAATGTATTAACATCTACACTTTCACCATATTTCGCATAGACCAAGAATTCATAATCGTCTTCTTTTAACATTTGGAAATATTTCTCGTTGTCACGAATGAATTTTTGCCCATCGATTGTTTGATTATATAACAAGACAAACAATAAAATTGCACCAATGATTATTATTTCCATTATTCAGCACCTACATTCTCGTTATAGTATTTTTCACCTTTAATTAAGAAGTAAGAATTAACAATTAAAATTCCATGTAATAACAGTTTCATGTACCATAAATCTAGAATCTTAATGTACGTCTCATTTCCTAAAAGGTATTGTACTAACATTACCATTAAATATAGCATCATACCATATTTTAAGAACGATTTGTGGAATGTTGCACGTTCGATTCGGTCACGATAAACGCTTTCAACAAGGTTATCGATATCCATTTGCATGTTATCTAGCGATTCACCAGTATCTCTGGCACCTTCTTTGGTGATTTGTAAGAACAATTGATGCATGTTTTTTACAATATAATAATGGTATAAATTATCCATATATTTTAATGATTCATCGATAGATCCATTTTCGTATGCTAGATCAATCATGTGTTGAACATCTGTTAAAACAGGATCTTCTAGTACACCACTGTTTACAACACCTTCCAAACTTTTAACGAAACTTTGGGTCGTTGCAAATTCCATAATCGTGTTGGTCGTATAAACTTGAACTTGTTCAAAGATAAATTCACTATATACTCTTTTACATCTCAAGAATGCTAAGTATGGAATAAATGATACAGCAACGACGATGTAGATAATGGATACGATGATGTTGTAAAAATACATATAAGAAATAACACCGGCGAATATCGCAAACATGGCAACTTGGGTTGCGTATTGTCGCGGTGTATATTCTTGTCCCAATTGTTTCGTTTTCTCTCTTACCACTTTAAATGAATAAGGAGCAAACTTATCATATACAACACTTACTTGATCGACAATGTACTTATAGACGTTATTACCACGATAACTACGGTATAACATAACAAACAATGCAATGACCAGTAATATAATTAATTCCATAATATCAACTCCTTATTAGAATAAATCGCTAACTGTTGGATTCGCTGGTGCCACCGGCGGTGGTGTCACTACAGGAGCCGGCGTTGGTGCGACATATGTTGGATTCGGATTACTTACAACAGGTTGCGATACAGGCTGCGATGCGGGTTGTGGTACAGATACAGAAGGTGTTCCCATACTACTTGTTGCTACCATCGTAGCAGGTGTTATCAAATTACTTGGTTGTGTTGAAGTCGGTTGAGTTGGAACAGAAGATGGTGTATTCAACGTCTCTACTCGATTTGGATCATACATCATCGGACCATCCGTTTTCATTGCCGGAGCATTCTCTGGGGTTACCATTGTAAGTTCGGTTCCCTCTTCTGCTTTTTTGGATTCTTTCATTGCTTCATCGACAGTGGATTCACCAGCATTGATATCTGTATCCAGACTGACATTTTGTCCCATCAAGTACTCCTTAAGGTGATTACTTGGTGCTTTTCTGATGATTTTATCACCCATTTTTTGATAAATTGTATTGGTGACACATTTGTTATCATCATCTACATAAAACTCTGTTACTTCGTCGATTTCACGATGGAACTTTTTATACTTTTGACTATAATATGCTTTAATATGGACACCCAATTGAATGTAACGATAAATCGTATTTAAAAATTGGTCAACATCTACATCCGTTTCCATCAAACTGTAAAGACGATATGGAATGGCACTTGCTTTATCAGAGTGGATGGTCGATAAGATATTGTGTCCAGATGAAATTGAGTTACGAACTGCGGATACAGCTTCGGCGCTACGAACCTCGGCTAGTAGAATCCATTTGGGGTTCTGTCTCATACAGGTTACTAGTACATCGGTATAACTTGCAATGTTGTTTGTTTTCATAGCAACGATATCTCTAGTTGGATAAATCTTATCCAAGTGAAGTTCTAGTGTATCCTCTATCGTAATCAACTTTTCGTTTGCTTTTGTATGACTCGCTAAGTATTTTACAAATTCTGTTTTACCAGAACCAGTTTCACCACATACGATAATGTTGCAGTGACCTTCGACACATTTAATTAGAAAATCATGTACATCTTTGGTAACATAATCTTCTTGTAAAAGGGTGTCTTCTTTCAATCTGATTTTGGCGGGTGTTTTACGAATAACCAAAGCAATGCCGTTCGTCGCAATGGACTCATGAACGAAGTTCATACGTAATTCACTAGATTCAGCATCCAAAAATGGCTTAGCCATGTTGAATGTTGTTCCCATTACGTTAGAACATTGAAATGCCAATTTTTCAACGAAAGCATTGTTGATTTTTGGATTTTCTACACGAACAGAACCTTGAGTAAGGGATCTGATCCAGATTTGACCATTATTACTATAAGAAATATCGGTAATATCGTCGTTATCAATGTATTCTTTAAACGGACCAAAGTCCATCTGGTCAAAGATATTTTCTTTCATAAATCACATCCCTTTCAAATTTTATTCTTTTTATTGTGTCTGAGCTTGATTTTGATTATTATCAGTTGTTGCACTGATGTTTCCACCAGACATATCTTCCGTCCAGTAAGTTACACTATTAATCCAATCTCTTAGTTCTTCGCTAGCAATTCTAACTTCCCCTTTTTCCTCTTTCAAAGATTCATCTGTTGGTACGATGAATAGTGAAGCATCGTAACTTCTCAAGTACATTGCTTTACGAAGTAAGATATGGTATTCTTCTGGAACTGCGAATATGATCATTGCCGGTGTCTGTTTATCTTCAAGGTTAGCAAATACGTTGTTACCTGCACTATCTAATACTGCAATAACTTTTACGTTTTCAATCAATTTGCCAACCATGATTCGGTCTTCTTCGTTAGAAGTTCCTTCTTCTAGACGATTCGTTGCTCTTAAGTAAATATCGATATAATTTTCTGGATATACTGAGTTACCATACGTACTTTGTGTATCTACTGACATATTTACCAATACGTATCCATCTGGAATATCTTGGATAATTGCATCAGCAAGTTGTGATTTTTCTACAACACTTCTTGAATAGAACAAACTTCCAATCGGAATTACCGTGTCGTTTGCTACGTATTTACCAACAATGTTAGCAACCTCTGTAATTGGGCTACCTTTTAACATTGAAGGTGGAACTTGAATAATTTCAATCATATCCTCGGTAATTCTTGTACCAGGACTAATTGTCTGTGTCGCACATGGAATATCTTGTGGATTAACTGCGGCTTGAACACGCATGTTATAACCAACGTATAGTACGACGATTGCTACTAACACACCAATGATGGTTACCGTATTTTTGTTGGATAAGAATTTTTTTAATCCAATCATTATGTTTCCCATTTTATCATCCCTTCCTAATCATAATTTGTTACTTCGTCCAATGTTCTTGGATCCGTATACTTTGTTTCAATGATAGCATCTACTCTGTTTTCAATATTGAATGATACATCTGCAAAAGTTGCCATTGTGCTAGATCCAACACGAACACTTGCTTTCGGAGGCGTTTCATTGATATCGTAGATTTCGATTTGATAATTTCTATCGTTGTTAACGCTTTGAGCGAAGCGTCTAACAAATCCTTCAACAAATTTTTCTTTGTCCATTCTGATTTGTCCACCAGATGTTTGGAAAAAACCAAGATCAACGGCGTCAAGCATCGCTGACTCCGTTGTATCTCTTAACAATTGAAAGTCCAATTCGTTTCCGGTTGTATAATTTGAAATAATGTTGATTAAGCCGAAGGTAAGAACTCCTAACATGATAATTCCTGCGGCCATTACACCTTTACTCATTTACATTAACCTCCATTCGTGATTGTATATGAGGCATCGATACAATCTTCACCCTGTTCATTATTACATCCAACGATTCCTTTATCAACCATCGTCATGTATTCGCTTGAACCACCTTGTGCTGGTAATAAACTACTTGTACAAACAGATACGCCTTTGATTTCGTCATACGTACAAGTCATATCTTCAAAATCTGTATAGCTTCCATGAGTTGCGTTGTAAGAACGAAGATTACGAAGATTTTGTCTCGTTAGTATAATCTTATAATCCAATTCTTCATCGTTTCCATAAATGGTGTCACCTTTTGATTCAACATCTTCTATTACTTTTGTTGGATTAACAGGGTAACGCTGATTCGTTACATCGATTGCAGCTGAAGACCAATTCCAACGTGGCTGTCTTTCACCGCCACTTAGTGTCTCATTAGCAGGGAACATATCATACAAGTCAATTGTTCTCCAAATGTAGATTAATCCATTATTATCACATATATCATTTGGTCCGCACGGTTGATTATAACAATTTTCACCAGTACACTCTGGTTCAGGAGTAAATGTCGAATTGTCTGGAATTCCATAGAAACAATCGATCGTCGAATTTTGAATTTGGTTCCAGGTACCTAAAGAATAAGTAACTTTAATGTTGTTTGTAATCGTATGTTCGCGTTGTAAATCGCTTACTGTTGTATAATTGTCCCAAACTAATACATCGTTAATTCCAGGAGATAAGATGTGTGTATAATACTTATTTCCACCATTTGTATACCCTGCTTTTTCATCATTCGTTGTCAATCCATATTTATAATCACCAATGTTGACATTTGATACATACATTTCAGGTAAAATGATTTCGTAAGATTTATTAACTTCATATCCTTGAATTGTAATAGATTGATAATCAGCTCCCTGACCGTGATTTGCATATTGAATCGTTTGAGGAGAGCCGTATGTTACTGCAGTACCTAATGTTGGATCAGTTCCCGTTTTCTGTTTGTATTCTTCAGCCGTTAAATAGCTTTGTTCGCCTGTTGCCTTGTCTACATAACTGTATTTAATAACCGCCTCATAACCGCTTTCCGGTCCATGAGTTTCACCTGTGTAAGAATCTTTAATTGCAACGTCAATACTATTTTCGTTATCTTTAAATTGCTGCATAGCAGCTTGTAACTTACTATATTCTAAATTAGATTGTGCAATCAATTTTTCATATTCCTGAATTGCATATGCATCAGTATAAGGTGTGTTTGTATTACCAACATACCAAGTACCACCACGATTAAATACTTCAATACAATTTGGCAATGGTGAGCTCGTAAATACTTCGTAACATGCGGTTCCAGAAATATTTCCAGTTGCGTTACAAGTATCTAAGTATGTATATGAGATACCATGTGTAGAAGTACATGTTGTATCTGTACAGTTTCCGCCACCAGAGTGGACGTTTCCGGTATCATAACTACAACTTGAAAGTGGTAATCTTGTCTTACCTGGCCATACCTTTCCGATGTTGCTTGAACTACAACCACTGATAGAAGCGGTCTTTTCTGTTGATGTATAATTTTCTGTGAAGAAATTAAATGATGTAATCAAAGAATCTGTTGCTTGATTTTCATATACACTGTTATAGCATGAATCAATACAATTTTGAGTATAAGAACCGCCATCACATTGCATAATGCAAGAATCAAATTCATCGTTTGGTCCTGCTCCCGCTTCACCAGTATGGTTTGCTGGGCCACCCCAACATTCTACTGTGTATTTACATTGAGTTTTGAATTGTGGAGCAATAACTTGATACGGGGTACATTGTCTGCTGACGGTAATCGTCGACGGGTACGTAAATGCTGCTCCCGCTGCAGATAATGCTTTTGGGGTATCAAATGTTACTGTAACCGTTTCCGTGCATAACGCATCCCAATAAGTTCCGAATTCTCCTTCATAACCAGCAGAGCTTAGTTTAGAGGCATAAGTATAGGTTTGAACATTTTTTTCTGGATCAAAATCACATTGTGAGGCAATTGTTGTTGTTCCAGTCGTAGCATTTTGCACTGAAGATGCCACAGATTGTAGCACTGATGTCGCACGATCCACTTTTCTTTCATACTCATCAATCCGGGTATAATCGATATCCGCTGAACTATAGCACTCTGGAACTAAGCTTTTATAAAGATTAGAAATGACACTGTTGTTTTGTGTCAAGGCCCAATTTGTATACGTTTGACACTTTGTACCATTCGTAAAAATGGAAGATGGTACCATTGTCGATACACCACCAGTTACATGAGCAACTTCAAGGCCATTACAGTCACTGTTACCATTATTTAACACAAATTGAATGTAGTATTCACTACCCGGTGTCATATAAAATACTAGTGTCTGGGTACCGTCGCCATTGTCTGTTACTCTTGCACTTCTATATAAGTTAGAAACATAGCCAGCTGAAACCTGAGCGTTAGTTAACGATGTATTTTGAGCTGTTCCGTTTACAGCCACATAACTTGTATTGGCAATTCCTAAATCGTTCACAAATCTGATGTTATCGTTTGCATTGGCTCTCGTACCATTAATTAGTCGTACAGAAACATTTTTAAGTCCTGTTACAGTAACTCGCCATAATTGTGTACTAGCATCAAAATCTTGTGTAATCTTATCTGAAATATCTAATGGTCCCCAATCGTCTGGTTCAATTCCTTCTACATTAGAAGTGGAAATCGGACAAGATTGATATTGATAACTCAAATTCGGTGTAAACTCATAATTCGTAAATTTACTAGAGTCAATATCGATACTCGATTTACAACTCAAACGATTTTGAGTATTATCAACTCTAAATGTCATATCTGTGTTCGTACCATCGTAATGTCTACATTGTAATGTATATCTTCCTGTTTTCTTGTTTAAAACATATTCTTGTAAACATCCTCTAGCAATATCACTCGAATCGATATATGTCGCATATTTTTGAAGTTGTTTTTGATAACGCCAATTCGTCGCTGTAATCGTATAAAGATAACCGCCTACACAAATTTGGTCATTATTGCCAACCTGCGGAGCAGTATTTCTAAGTGCACTTACTTCTTTGGTTAAAAAGAAAGAAAAAATTGTTAATGTTACAAATACAAAACCAAATAAGTAATGCGATGACTTGTCTATTTTACTTTGATTCATTTTAAGTTCCTCCTATCTTATTTGATTATATCATAATTATCTGTAGTTGTAACCTTGCTTTTTGTAATTTTTTCATCGTCACGTACTTTTCGCAAATCGACTCTAAATTGGGTTGGCCCATCAATTCCAAAGTATCTTGTACATGTTACTAGAGAAATAATTTTATCATTTCCATTTACATCAACATCATAGTCGTATAAGCTGTTTTCTTTAGCTTGTTTGATGTAGGTTTCTGTTTCCTCTTTATTTTCTGTATAATACCCAGTATCTCCTTCTTCTGTTACAAAACTGACTGCGTAAATTTTATATAAAACGTTTTCTCCATTTAATGTCAATTGTACATATTGATTTTCCTTAGCAAAATCGTAATCTGTAAAACTCATCAATTGCTCAAATCTGGTATGTTCCGGATCTGCTATTAAAGGATTAGATGAAACATTTCGCAAGTTGTGACCGTAAACAACCATACGATTTTCTTCGCCTTCTGGTACATAAGTTGTCCATATATAATCGGTTCCGCTCTCATAGATACTGATGCTTTCATATACAAGTGGATAATCGATATCTGTTCCTTGAACACGAATCCATCCGATTGGATATTGTGTTCCTAATGTGGTCTCATCAACTTGTGTTAAGCGATCTTCCACTTCATAGTATGGTGTGGTATTCGAGTATTCTTGATATAGTTTTGTTCCTTCCACCGCAAGTAGAATTACAACTGCTAGCAAGAAGACTGCCATCACAATGATATTGACTTTATTATTGTTCTTTTTCTCTCTTTTCTTCTTCATATTTACACCTCTCTTATTTTAAATAGTATGGACTGTTTACAGTACCATTACCGCTGCTGATTACGGCGTCTTTTGATAAATAAATTTTAGCTTTTACACCGTTACTTCGATATTCGTCAAATGATACCACGAATCCATAACCATTGACTGCATTTACAACTGGAACAACTCCAGAGTACATCGTAATGTAATCTGCCAACCAATATTGAGTGATTTTAAAAAGCGGATCACTATTTGTTCCGGAGAACAAATCCGAACTATTTGGAATACTCACATAAGATGTAATGGTTGTGGTTTCCACCTCGTCATAATATGCATCCGATAGTTCTTTAATCGTCCAATCATGACGAATTAAATATTGACTACTAATTTGTAATGCTACTTGTTGATCTAAAACATAACCTAAGTTGTATTGCATTGTTGGATCTAATTTTGGATATTCTAATGTTTCGCCATAAGAAGCATAGATATCGTGATTTTCACTATCTCGGATAATTCCAGCGCTCGTTAATTCAATATTACCATCTTGATCAATACTAGTAATTCGCCATGAGTTGTTGGAATACATTACATATTCACCAATTAATCTTGTATTCAACGCATCATTTTCTTTGCCATATTCATAGTCATACAATTTATATGGTTCTGTATAAGAACCGATTCCACTTTGTACATATAATTCATCAGTATTTAGATTTACTACTGGTCTTACAGCACCCAGATTATCTTGTTCATAATCCATCGGATTTCCTCTAAATGATGCCCAGACGTTTGTATCTGTTCCCGTATGGTTCGTAAACCAAAATCCAACCATATTGAGTAAGTATGATTCGCCATTGGCATCCAAACTATTTTTATAATCCGTTGCAGATAGCATTCCAACTGGCGCAGGAACACTCAACTCATTACATGTCGGATTATTGATATCCGTTACAGTGTCAATACAGAATGTACTATCTTGTTTGATGTAGTCTTTATTATGAATGGCATTATAAAAAACATTATTCAGCCAACGCTTGACATTAGATTCATCATAAGAAGAAGCACCATATATTAAATTCGCCACACTGTCTTCTAAGACAATTTTAATCGTTCCGTCATCATTGATTTCTACGATTCGCCACAACATTCCAGAAAACTGTAGATAGTTATTTACGTCGAATCCTTTGTACGTATTGGTATCATCGGTATCGACTTTTACCAAATCCGTTAAATTACTTACGACTGTTACATCTCTCGTTACTTCACTCCTATTTCGCATCTTATCATATGCGACATAAGTGACTTTGTAAGTGCCAATTGCTTGGGTATTTACTTTACTTGTGTCAATTGTAACGGATGAAATATCTAGTTCTCCATCTCTGTTATCGATTACACTCTTAACTCCAGGATCTTCGTAAGTGCCATTGAAATATATCAGTACAGGACTTTCTCCTTCTAGGGTGATTTCTGGCCCTTCGTGATCGGTACTAGATTTGTAGAATCCACATTCCAAATACGTATAATACTTGTAGTCGTCGCCTTCTTTAAATACTCTTACCCAAGAATTATCAAACGAACAAATTCTTTTCGTATTCGGAATAAATAACGTTTCTGATAGCATTCCATTGTCGTATGCATCTTGCAATGTCATCGTCCGATAATCACCATCGTTCTTTGGTAAGTAACCTGGATTTCGGTCATAGTATTCTTGGATGGCATTGGTAAACTTTTTCTCATTTCCTTTAAATTCAATCCAAGGTCCAATTACAAAGATGTAAAGAAGTACAAGTACTAGTATGGCTGCCAAGATAATACCAGCAATGATAATTTGACGTTTGTATTTTTCTATCAAATCTCTAAGTCGTACTTTCATCTGTCTCACTTTCCTTTCCTTCACTCTTTAGTACATAGTGATATAGTTTATCTCTTACTACGAATTGGAATTCAATTTCGGTTGCATTCTCCAGTTCTGCAGGTACTACTAAATATAAGAAGTTACCACGATAGTTTCTAGTTACAGCGGATTTCAGAGTTGTCGTCTTCGTCGTATCTCCTACTTTATAGACTAATTTCCCTTGTCGGGTGATAAAGTTACTAAATAATAATCCTGTACTGTAGTTCGATGTGTATGGAATATACATGATTTTGTTGCTTCCAGCAAATGACGATGCTAATAATTCACGATAATATACACCGCATTCTTTAGCGGAAGCGCAGCCTTCATAGTAATAACCACTTTGATCGACTAATTGATATGCTGTCAAGTTAAATATCGCTTGTGTGTCATCATAGAACGGAATTGTCATTTCTTCACCAATATATTTTGTATCTGTTTCTTGATAGTTTGTTAAATCAATCGGTTTAATTTTGACTTTCCGGTCATAGACAGAATTGGCATTTTGAACTTCTTCATAATACAATGTATAATTGCTTCCCAAATCTTCATTTTTAATTTCATAGATTAAAAGAAATGTATATACTTTTTGGTACTCTAACAAATCATTTTTATAAGTCGTGCCTAAATCTCTAAATTCATCACTTTTGGAAGTGGATGGAACATAACGATTTCGATCGGTTACCAAAGACCATCTCTCATAATCGAATGTAATCGGTGATTTACTTGTCACATTTTCAATATCTAAACTTACGATAATATATTTGTTTGTTGTACTAATTAAGTTACCGGCATAATCCTTATCCGTAAAATATACATTATTTACTTTAAAACGATATGAGTTCGCTTTGAAATATTCATTTTGAGCATAGACGCGATTTGTAACAAATACGTATGTATAGCCTTGCCACAATCCAAACGCAATAAAAGCAATCAAAAGAACATTGATTAACTTTCGATGCTCACCATAAAAATATTTCAGTTCTCTTAGCTTTCCTTTGATAAATCGTAATGTTGCATGATAGTCAAATTCAACATCCAATTCAACTTCTTCATCATCGCCTGCTTCAGCAATAAATTCACGGTCTTCATTGAATCCGAATTTTTTTAAATCTAGTCCAATACTTCTGATTAGTAAGAAAAACAGAAAAATGTACTGTAAGACCATTGTAATTAATGTAAAATCATGCAGAGCTCTAATTTGGGCAACGTCTCCCAAGGTACTTGCTGTATCAAAATAGTTTTTAGTAAGAAGCATTATCGTTAATGTAAAGCCGTATTCAGCAATTACCAAAAAGTAGAAAATAACGGGTTTTTTCTTATAATACAATAGATAAATTAAGACACCTGAAATGATTATAATAGCAACTAATGCCAAAATCGTCGGTGTCGATACGTACGTTAAAACAGAATTTACGGTTTCATTATATATCATCAACTGTTGGTATTCTTCAATCATTGAATACAAACCATTTGTTTGATACAGTACAAAACATCCCAATAAGAAGAGGATGATGTGAATCATTTTAAAGTGCTTAATTAAAAACGCATACGGTTTTCTAAGTATCACAAGTATCCCTCCCTATTCTCTATTTTGTCATATAATAAGTATATCCTAACTTTTCAAAAAAATAAAGAGGTATTCTGCCAAATTAAAAAAGTAACAGTGCGTGTTACTTTCCCTTGTATTAATCGTGAGTTTCTTTTCCTGTCATAATATAATCTTTATCCTTATGTGGCTCCTCTCTTAGTAAATCACGGTAATCTTGTTGCCTCAATACTTCGTACGTTACAATTGCCACACAATTTGAAAGATTTAATGCTCGGACGTGATCCGTCATTGGTATTCTCATACAATGTTCCAAATCTTCTTTCAGAATTTCTCTTGGAATACCGGTGGATTCTTTGCCAAAAATCAAATAGATTTTTTCGTCTTTATTACTGTAATCAAAACTCGTATGAGGTTTATGTCCGTATCTCGTAAAATAGTAATAAGTGCCAGGGTTCTTTTGTTTAAACGTTTCAAAATCCGGATAGACATGATAATCTAAATGTTCGATGTAATTGACGGCACTTCTCTTTAAATGCGCATCATCTAATTTGAACCCTAAGGGCTCGATTAGATGAAGACGTGAATTTGTCGCTACACAAGTACGCATGATATTTCCTGTATTTTGAGGAATTTCTGGTTCATAGAGAACGATGTTAATCACGGTTGTCACTTCTTTCTAATACTTCTTTGACTTGGTCAATCGTAAGGTTATCGCCTTTGTAGATTTCAGTGGCTTTCCCATTTTCAAAAACGACAAAGGCAGGAACGGAATCTAATGCTTCCGTTGTCATATAATTGGTGTTAAATTCTTCGTAGAATGCATCTGTTTCGGTACTGATGTTCAAATAGATGACGTGATCTAATTTGCTCATTTCTTTTAGAGATGTCTCCAATTCTTTTTGGAATGTACGACAGTTTTTATTTTCGCTCGTACCAACATAGACGAATGCATGTGGGGACTCTAGCAGGTAGTTGTACAACTCTACGTCGTTTACTTCTTTTAAAGAAGAATCCATCACAGCAACACCAGACTCTACTAGTTCGCGGTAAGAATGATACCAATTTCTTACAAATACAGCTACTAAAATCGTCAAAACGCAAACGATAATTAACAAAATCCAGTTTTTTAGCAACTGCTTTTTATCTTTTTCTTTTTTCTTTAACATGACGCATCACCTTACATTTATTTTATCATATTTAGGGATGAAGTAAAATCTTTTTCAAACGATTCACAATTTTCTTAGCCGTTTCACCGTCTTCTTCTAGTAAGTCAATTCGAAATGATCGAATCTTACCAAGCCACTTGGATACTTGGTCGATTTCATCTTTTACTTTACTGTGATATAAAATCATGGCATCTTTGTGAAACTCTAAGGGATAACAAGCATGATTACGGTCTTCTAATTCGTACTTTTTCTTACGGTCTACTTCGCTAAAGTCATTTTTTATCATCATCAATTCGGTTCTACCGTAGACAAGTAACTCTACTGCTGGTAAGATGCCATAAACATCGTAATATGTCTCTAGAAGTGTTTCTATTTCACCATCCGTTAGTTCCACAGATAAACCCACAAGATTCGCCTTTTTTAGATATTGATGGACCGTTTCATGATTGTATGCATTTAACGAGTAATCAGTAATCATCTCTTTTTGGTTATTCGTAAATCCACCTAGTTCACCTATCACTACTCGTTCTTTTTCTTGATAATTTGGATGCACTTTTGGATATCGGTAGTACATATTTTCTCTTTCTCGGTATTCCTGGTACAATTTTTCATCTGTTACATACACTCTGTCTGGTTCTAACGATAAAACTGCTTCTAATTGTTCTTTGCTTTTTACTGAAACACTAATCGTCGGTTCAATATTCGTAACCATTTTGGATGTCCGTTTTGGCAAATGCCAGTTTAGTGACACAGTTTTCGTTTTTGTCTCTTGTCTTTCTAGTTCATCGATTGCTTTTCTTCGTACATCGTTTAAGTTCCCGATTGGAATAAATGCATTGGGAGAAGAATTCACGTGAATTTCTGTAGCAACGTAGGAAGTACCTCCTAACTTCTCCATCTGATATGCGATTCGTTCTTTCGTGACAGGAGCTGTTTTTGCTTTTTCTACGATATAGGAACTTGCCATAGCAGTATGCGTGCCATCGCTCACTGTTACTTTTAGTGGTTTCCCAATAATTGCTTCGACGGTAATTTGAATGGCTTGTTTTCTTTCTGGAACTTCTTTCATCTCTTTTTCTAACTTAGCATTGTAAGTTTTTCGTACCTGGCCTGTCTCGGTTAGATTTACTTTGTTATCGACTTCTACGATAGACCCGGTTTTTCCTTCTCTTACTAAGAGACCATTTTGATAAATTTTATTGGCCACCATACCCGTGCCATTTGCAAACCGAATGCCATCTTCTTGATACAAATCTTCCGTTAATAAAATTTGAATTTTATCTTTTGCCACCTTTGTAACTTTTCCTAACTCACTACCTAAGTGGTTGGGAGAGTTGGGATTCATCAAATTTCTTTTACTATCTTTAAAAAAGTGTCCAAGTGTGAATTCGCGGTTGAAAAGAGATTTTAAATTGTTCTCTTCTCTTGTACTCAGCAAGTACTCTTTCTGATTGTAATAAGCATCGATTGCGGTCCGATACAACTTTGTTACATAACCAACGTACGTGGCATTTTTCATCCGTCCTTCGATTTTGAAACTGCTAATTTTATCTAAGTCCAATATTTCTTTTAGTTTTGGTAACGTCATCAATTCCTTTGGACTTAACAAGTACGAACCTTCCTTTTTTTGAACCGTACCATCTACTTTCAAACGATACGGAAGACGACACATTCCAGCACATTCACCACGATTTCCACTTCTATTTAATACCAAACTGCTAAATAGACATTGTCCGGAATAAGAAACACACAACGCGCCATGAACGAATACCTCTAATTCCAAATCTGTGTCAAGAGAAGCAATCTCTTCTTTCGTCATCTCTCTTGCTAGAACGGCACGTTTGATTCCTAATTCTTTTAACTCTTCTAGTGCCTCTTCATTCGTCGTATGCATTTGTGTAGATGCGTGCAGTTCCAAATCTTTCAAATACTTCCTTGCCAAGCGAATCAGTCCGATATCTTGAATGATGACGGCATCGACACCGATCTCATACAAAAATTTTAATTCTTGCAATGCTTCTTCTAATTCTGTATCATGAATCAAAGTATTGACCGTCACATAAAGTCTTGCCCCATGGGTGTGGCATACTTGAATTGCTTCTTTTAATTCTTGCTCATCAAAGTTGTGGGCAAACTTTCTTGCTCCAAATTTTTTACCACCGATATAGACGGCATCGGCTCCGTTGTTTACTGCTGCTAGGAGAGAATCCATATCCCCAGCTGGTGCTAATAACTCAACTCGTTTCATAATATCACCAACTGTATTATATCATTAAGACAAGTGAATTAAAATAACATCATCGCCAATTTTTTTGATGTTTGACCAAGAAAGTTCTATAAATTCGGTCTTACTAAAGAGTCCTCGTTGGGGTTTACAGGGAGATAATATTACCGATGAAATTCCTCCTGTCGAAGGATTGATTTTAATATCGACGATGTGACCGATGTTTTTCCCATTCATCATATTGACCACATCTTTATTCTCTAAATCTGATAACTTCATTCTATCACCAGTTTATTGTATGAAAAAAGAGAATCCTTTATGAGTGATTCTCTTTCCATAATCGATACTGAATTTGACTAGTTGCTGGTTGTAAGACTTCATTCCAATCTAAGTGGGATAGACGTTTTAACAAATATTTGTCATTTTTTAAATCCTCTAGGTTGTCGCTCGTACCAAATTGTAAATTTGGAATGTCTGCTTCTTTTTCCGATAAAGCAAATTGATACGGTCTACCCTCTAGTGTAAATGTAATTCGTTTTAATCCTTTGATGCTTTTTTCTTCTTCTATCAATTGAATGTTTTCTGGTAGTGCATCAATTTTTAACATACGATTGGATTCTAAGACACTCAGTAGTAAAACGATTCTTTCTAATGTCGCGTCGTGTGTGATATGATACTTTCCTGCGGTATCGATTGTAATGTCATAGGAATGGAATGTGGGATCTAGTGGCAGTTCCTCTACATTCCAATTCATCGCATCTAAATACGGTCTGAAATGTTCACATAGTTCTTTTAGAGATTGCCTAGGGCCTTCTTGTTGCATTTCATATTGTGGATAAAATGCACTTGCCAGATTGGTAAAGTAATCATGTACTTCTTCTACGGTCGTCTCTTTCTTTACTGGATAGCGCATGATAAAACCACTGTCGCTATAGTTGGGTGTATTTAGTTGCACTTGATTTTCGATTAGGAATGAGTCAAAGTCCCACGATTCGGGATTGTTACTAATCGTACATAAAAATCTTCTTTTTTGAGGATCTATTTCAGTATCTTGGCGATACCAAGACTGAACGAGTTTTCTGTTTTCTTTACTCAAAGAACCATAGTCGATCCACATCCAAGCATAGCCTTCCCCGTACGAGTAGCAATTTTTTACACTTGCATTCATTTTCTCTAACCCGATGACGTTATAACGATTCGCACTGGTCATCAGAGTACGAATCTTTTTATCATATAGACATCGACAAGCTTCTAAAAGAGGACGTTCGATAATTTTACTCAAATCGTCACGACTTAGAAGTTCTACATAACTTTCACAAATTGGTTCAATTTCTGTTAATTTCATACTATCCCTTCTCTAGCGGGCTATTTTATCATATTTTGGCCAATTTGTAAAACAGATGCTACTTCGTCATCATCCATTGATGCCATTTTTCTAACACTTCTCTATCACTAGGATACGTGATCATATTTTTGGCATCTAAGTAGGAATAGAATCCTAGTAATGCGACATCTTCATGAACTGGTAGTAAAATTTCAGAGTTTGGTGTGGCAGCAAAATAAACGACTTCTTTTTGCACGCCAGGAGCGGACTCGTAATGCGTCGTTTCACGAAATGTTTGATTAATTGTGGCATCCAAGTTCGTTTCTTCTTTAATTTTACGAATTGCTGTTTCTACTTCTGTTTCGCCATCTTTCATATGTCCTTTAGGAAAGCCCCAGTGAGATGCGGTATGTTTTACTAATAGGACGTACATTGTATCATTTTGTTTTTGGTAGATGACTGCACCAACTGATTTTTCTTGTTTCATATTATCACCAACTTCATTATACTCTATTTTACTAATTTTTTAACCATGGCAATCGCACCTTTTTCCAGTCTTGACACTTGAGCTTGACTAATTCCTAACGACTCTGCAATTTCCATTTGGGTTTTGCCAAGTACAAAACGATTTTCAATGATCATGTGCTCTCTAGGTGTCAATTTCTTTAAAGCTTCTTGCAAGGCCATATTAGTTGCAACATCTTCTCTTCCTTTTTTATCTTCGATTTGGTCGTACAAGTAGATGGTATCACCACCATCGTTATAAATCGGTTCAAACATACTAATCGGTTCTTTTAGGGAATCTAACGCATGGATGACGTCGTATGGTGTTACTTCTAATGCTGTGGCAATTTCTTCTGTACTAGGACTTTGACCGGTGTTGGCGAAATAAGATTCTTTAAAACGTAAGGCACGATATGCCAAATCTTTTAGAGAACGACTGACACGAATGCTAGAATTATCGCGCAAATATCTTTTTACTTCGCCTTCGATCATCGGAACGGCATAGGTACTGAATTTCACATCGTAACTAGTATCAAAGTTTTCAATCGCTTTTAAAAGTCCGATGCATCCGACTTGGAATAAATCATCCATATTTTCTTCTTTTTTGGTAAAGCGTTTTAAAATACTCAATACCAATTTTAAGTTTCCGGTTACGAGACGATCCTTCACCGCTGTGTTTCCTTTTTTGTACTCTTTTAGTAACTTCGTCATTTCTTCACTACTCAGTACTTCAATATTCGCTGTATTCACGCCAGTTAGTTCTACTTTATGGCGTGACATAAAAAACTCTCTCCTTTCATCTTTATCTTGATGCTAGGATAGAGTTTTTATTCGTTAGGCAAGAATTCCTACATTGTAATATTTCATATTCTCTTCAATCGTATCCATCAAATAGGCATCGTTTTGAAACACTTCGTTAGAAAGTTGAATCAATATGTATATTTCATCACTGTCATTTTCAAACAAGGACAACTGAAATAAGTAAAGACTTCCTTCTACCTTAGCACGAAAACTAGTCGTATAGTAAGTCATGGAAATTGCTTCATGATAAGACTTTGGCTCTATCACTTGATAGCCTTCTTCTCCTTCATAAGTTGCCAAGATGGCTTCGAAGTACGACTCTCCTTCTTTGTCGTTTAATTCCGTTTTGGTGTAATAAATTAAAGAAGTGCCGAACGTTTCGTATGGATCATTACAAGTCATCGTATTATCTACGGTTTCACAGGTAAAGTCTTTTGGTAACTCATATTGCATATGATGAAACGTCATCGTTTGCGATAGGGTATCGTCTCTTTCCATTGGTGTTTGTATCCATAACGTAAAGTCTATCATAAATAAAATTAAAAAAATGATGATAAGAAAGATTTCTACGATTGGTACTACCTTTAGTTTTGGAGTTCTCATCTTTGTCGCATAATAGTATGGTACATAGAAAGGTTTTAGAAAAATCGTCAATAACAGCAATTTCAATTTATGATTAGAACCATCTTTTATGATGTGAGAAATGACTACTACAAAACAAGCAAAGTCACTCAATATTAATAAAAAACAAACCAATAATAAAGCAGATAACAACACATAATCGGTGCTTCCCATCCAACTAAGATGGATGAAAGCCCAGACTAGCAACTGCAAGGATAGTGGCAAAATAAAATAAGCGATGTCTTGAATGGTTCGTTTCATATGATTCACCTCTTTTATCTTACCATAAATTTTTACAAAAGAAAAACCCTACTTCCGTAGAGTTTATAAAACATAATGGCGGAGCAGGAGGGATTTGAACCCTCGCACCAGTTTATTCCCGATCTACACCCTTAGCAGGGGCGCCTCTTCAGCCTCTTGAGTACTGCTCCAAAACCAAAGTTTTGGGAATCCATTTGGCATTCCGTAGTTATAATATTACCCTAAAAGCTAAAGTGTGTCAAGAAATTTTTTTATTTATCGTTATGTTTATTTTCTAAAATTTCATAATGAAAATGCATTTGGTTAATATCAAAATCTATTGTAGAAATTTTTTGATTTGTTACCAACACAGTTGCAATAATTTGTGTTCTATCATCAAAATCAAAAAAACTGGGAAACATTTGAATTAAATTATTAATAGCAATTAATTTTGTAGATAACATACTTGTTTCTAATTCACAAGTATGATTAACAGTGTCACAAGTTTCTTCCTTAATAATTTTTAAAATATCTGTCACATTTAAACTAGAGTCAAAAAATTTGGAATTATTATTGACCATATTTTGTTGAATTATCTCTTCTGTTTCATAATTTAATGTGTAATATGACGTAAGTGGCATACCTTGCCTTGTTAATGTTAATTTTACATCTTGAACATTCTGATTAATATTGAAAATAGCTTCAACAGAGCTTTCTTCATCAATACTAATATTTAAATTAATTTGATAATCTTGTAATGCTTTTGTTTGCTCAATAAAAACGATTTTTTTATTTTTAGATATAAGCATACTAATACCTAATAAAATTAATAATATAGCAATAATTAATATTCCTATTATTACATTTATTTTCTTTTTCATACGTCACCTACCAACTGTTGTTATTTTTGCAAAGCCGTTGCCGTTTCTTACACCACTTTGCATATATCCAGATGAAACGGATCCTAAATAACCAGATCCTCCGCCTGCAGAGCAATGGCTTACACCTCCACCAAAGAAACCACCACCACCACCAGCATAATACACTGATGCTCCTTGACCAAATGAACCAGTGCCAAGACCACCACGTCCACTGGAATTTTCATAACCACCACCACTAGTTTGACTTCCGCCTAATCCTCTTGCTAAGATATAAAGAGAGTTTCCTTTCATCTCCCGATATTGTCCACCAGAGCTGCCATTAGATCCGCCGCCTGCTCCACCTTGAACACACATAATAGCAGCATTTCCACCGGCACCACCTCCACCAGCTGCTACTATTAATAATTCGGATCGATACGAATTATAATTAGCAAGAACCCCTCTGTTAGTCGTAGCAATATGTGTCGCACCACCACCAGATGCAGCAATTTCATTGACATCTTGGTTTGGAAAAGCATTTCCTCCACCATTATATCCACCTAATTGAGAAGTATGAGTTCCATTTCCATTACCTGCGCCACCTATAACAATATAGATTGTATCATTTTTATTTAGGTGTACTTGGCCTGCAGAATATCCCCCTAGGCCACCGTAGCATCCTCTTGAACTATATGAACCTCCTTGAGCTCCCCATACTTCTAATTGATAAGTACCAGTCCATGGTGCAGTAAAAGATTGAATATTCCCAGTATATCCATATTCCCATACTCTTCCTATTTGAATTTGATTAATTATCAAATCAAATTCTATATAATTATCGCTAACATTACCTGCAGTATCTACTGCTTTAATATAAAAATGCCATGAACCATCCCAGTTAATTAACCAAGGGTTAGTAAGATCACTCCAACTATTTAAGTCGTGAGAATAAATGTATTTTGCAATTCCTACGTTATCGTGTCCAACTGCAGTAATCGTTACAGGAACATCGGAAGTGGATCCAAACGAGTAACTATTGCCATTATCTTGGGTTAAATTTACTCGATCCATAACGGGCTTATCTTTATCAATTTTAACCGTTTGAGACGACGTATTCACATTTCCTACATTATCTTTAACTGTTAGTGTAAACGTTACACTTGATGAACTTGACGTATAACTACTAGGATTTACCACACAAGAAGCAATTCCAGACCCTTCTCCATCAGCTTGATTAGTACAACTTCCTGTCACAGTTGAAATATACCAATTATTATCTCCTTTTGTGCCATTAAGTACTAGTGTTGCAGTAGGTTTGTCATTATCAATTTTTATTATTCCAATAGTATCTCCTGATACATTATTGTTAGTATCTATTGCTCTAAAATACACTTTACTATTCATTGATATCTCAAAAGTAATTTGATTGCCATTCATTCGAATATAATTTTCACCATTCAAAGAATATTCATAGTGATCGATATCGTAAAAATATGGATTGACTGAAGATAGTGTAACAATTACTTTTCCTCTTGTCCACGTATCAAATGTATAATCGCTTGTCACACCATCTACCACTTTTACTGCACTATTTATATTAACTACAAAATTTCCATTTACTCCTTTACATCCAGTAGGAGCAACTCCAGATTCATGAAATATTTCTCCTGTTGTACGATCTTTACATGTTAAAAAATATTCATATGTAAAATTATTTGTTCCAGGAATACGTGTTGCTTGTACAATTCCTTGTTGACCTTCACTAGAAAGACATGTAATATCTCTTTCTTGAATCAATTCTTCAGCAACTAAATTATCATATGGAATGTCAAAACAGTTTTCTGTTTCGTCAAAACTTTTTCCATATTGTTCTATATACAAATCTGCTGCTTCCCCTACTATAGTCGTAAAGTAATTGAATTTTTTAGCATTTTGACTTTTTTGTAAATTAACTACTGCTGGAATTGAAATTCCTAAAATAATTCCAATAATCATGATAACAACTAATAATTCAACTAACGTAAATCCCTTTTCCTTCTTCATTTTTACATGTATAACTCCTATCTTATTTATATAAATAAAGTAACAATTATTGTTACTTTTTTCAATAGTTTTTCGAATTTGAGTGTTTATTTTATAGAAATTTACTCGTATTTAATCTCAAAATTCATGCATTCAGACGATTTATTTTGTAAGGTTCCTATTATACTGCTACAGTTTTTATTTTCTTTGATCTTTAAACCTATTACTTTATTTTATTGCTAATAATAGACAATACTAACTGCAATTTGATTAGTATCAATGCTCTCGTCAATTTGGCATTTATAAATTCTAACCTGAGAAGGATCAAATTGACCAGGTTGATTCCAAGTACACATAAATATATTTTGTGTACCAATTGAACCTAAAATTCTAAATCCTTGATATGATATAACCGAACTATTTCCATTTTTTACAATACTATACAAAGTATGATTTTTAAAAATAAAGTTAACTCCTAAACTCTCGGTATCATTTAGGCGACCAAATTCTGATTCACTAACTTCATTTGTTAACTGTAATTGATATTGTTGTTCTGGAATACTTTCGTCAATCCAATCGTCTTCTGCAGGAGGAACATATTCTCCTGTAGTAGATCCATCTGGACCTTGATCTGGCGGAGTAGTTGGTCCAATTGGAGTATCCGGATTGTTTGTATCTCCAGGTGGTAAAATGATATCGCCAGGAGTCTCAGTTTCTACTGGAGTTGGTGTTGGAGAAGTTAGTGGATTTTCCTCAACATCCATAGTTTGCGTTGGAGTCGGAGTGATATCAGGCGGATTATCATTATTTCCGACACTTCCAAAGTTTACATCATCATTTAAAATGGAAACTGTAATAAATCCAAATATTATTAGAATTAACCCAGAAATAGCTATTAAAAGCGGAATTTTTTTAGTTATTTTATTCTTCATAATTCACCTCTTAATTGTAACAAATTTGAATTTGATAAATTCCGAAATGAGTGGATGTTGTACACTTATTTGCAGTTTCGTCATTGAATGCAGAAGTAAATGTTTCTGCATATAAACACCAAGTTCCCTCGGTAATACCAAGAGCACCAGAACCTGCATCGGTATAATAGAATGTTCCTTCTTTGTAACGGTCTCCAGCCCCACCAAATGCTGGACCTCTATCAGTCATTTGACGTCTATCGCCAGTATTTCCTGCACGATAAATTCCAGCTTTTCCTGATGACCCATGTAATCCACCTTTCCACGACCACCAACCACGGCCAACAGTATTCCCATTCGTCCAAATTTGGAAGGTAGACGCACCATTTAGATCAAAGCATGTTCCACTATAATTGCTATTGCGATTTTCTCCACCTTGCCCCCAGCCGTTAAGTCCCGGAGTCCATGCTTCAGCATAAGCATCAGAATATACGCTTACTCCCTGCGTAGTACAAGTTCCTGTTGTATTGATAGAGAATGAAGAATTAGCGGCAACTGAAGCTTTTAATGTAATCGATGTAGAAGAATTAGAAATAACTTGAATATTTGTATTTCCATAGCCATTATATACATATCCTTTTTTATATGTAATTCCTGTTATATAAATTGTGGAATTAAATGGTACTCCTTGATAGAAGTCAGAAATGTTATTTTGAGTAATTACTGTACTACCATTGGCATCTACTACTCTTATATTAAATGACGTTACTCTAGCACCCGCTCCGGCATTAGCACCATAACTGTTGTTATCTGGATTAATATCCAATGTGTAGTAATTTGTAGTCCAATGTGCATATAAGGTATGATTTGCACTCGTTGTTACTTTTGTACCAGAAGTAACTTGTGTTCCTCCAGTTTTACTTGTATACCATCCTGCAAAAGTGTATCCTGCTCTAGTAGGATTTGGCAAGGTTCCATAGGTTTGACTATATGTTACATTTTTACTAGCTGGACTTACAGTTCCACCAGTTGCATCAAACGTTACTGTGAATATTTTATTTACTTTTATTGTAAATTTTACTGTATTTAAACTTTTATTTCCTGCTTTATCCACTGCTTTTACTTGATAATCAGCACTGCTCGTTGTGTTGATAACCCAATTGGAAGGAACATCTCTAGTCGTTTTCCAATTATCAGTAGAATAAATATATTTAGCAATTCCTGACGGTGTATCTGTTGCTGAGACTTGAATGATTACATCTTGAGAAGTCGTAGAACCTGAAGTGTAACTATTGCCATCTGCGGTTTTTAATGTTGCTCCAGTCATTACAGGTGCATCTTTATCGATTTTTACCGTTTGAGAAACTGAGTTTGTATTGCCGGCATAATCTTTGATAGTCAATGTAAATGTTGCACTTGAATTACTTGTAGTATAACTTTCTGGATTTACAGTACAAGATGCAATACCTGACCCCGAACCATCACTTTGATTAGTACAACTTCCTGTCACAGTTGAAATATACCAATTATTATCTCCTTTTGTGCCATTAAGTACTAGTGTTGCAGTAGGTTTGTCATTATCAATTTTTATTATTCCAATAGTATCTCCTGATACATTATTGTTAGTATCTATTGCTCTAAAATACACTTTACTATTCATTGATATCTCAAAAGTAATTTGATTGCCATTCATTCGAATATAATTTTCACCATTCAAAGAATATTCATAGTGATCGATATCGTAAAAATATGGATTGACTGAAGATAGTGTAACAATTACTTTTCCTCTTGTCCACGTATCAAATGTATAATCGCTTGTCACACCATCTACCACTTTTACTGCACTATTTATATTAACTACAAAATTTCCATTTACTCCTTTACATCCAGTAGGAGCAACTCCAGATTCATGAAATATTTCTCCTGTTGTACGATCTTTACATGTTAAAAAATATTCATATGTAAAATTATTTGTTCCAGGAATACGTGTTGCTTGTACAATTCCTTGTTGACCTTCACTAGAAAGACATGTAATATCTCTTTCTTGAATCAATTCTTCAGCAACTAAATTATCATATGGAATGTCAAAACAGTTTTCTGTTTCGTCAAAACTTTTTCCATATTGTTCTATATACAAATCTGCTGCTTCCCCTACTATAGTCGTAAAGTAATTGAATTTTTTAGCATTTTGACTTTTTTGTAAATTAACTACTGCTGGAATTGAAATTCCTAAAATAATTCCAATAATCATGATAACAACTAATAATTCTACTAACGTAAATCCTTTTTTCTTGCGTTTTGACTTTGATTGCATATCGCACCACCTTTTTATTCTTTTTTGATTTAAATTAGAGTGGTTTGCCGCATAAGTAACAGAACTTTGCTTCTGGCGGTAATTTTGCACCACAGTTTGGACATTTTTTACTATTATCTGTTACAACAGTCTCCACAGGTGCTACAAATGAATTTTCTGTTGGAGCTTGAGGCTGTAAAGAATCCAGTGGTTCTGGTTGACCTACAAAACTTTGAATTTGTCCAACCGGAACATTCGTTTGTTGTATATTTGGTTCCGCATCCATTTGATTATTCGATAGGAAATTATCTAAATTAAAACCATCTGGAGTAGGTGCCGTTGCCGGTATGGTTTCTGCGGCAGCAGCCGCATTGTTAATCATTGCTTGTGTTGTATCAACTATATTTGTAACTTCTCTTGTCGTTTGAGATACTGGGTTCTGAACAGAGTTTTGTGATGTATCGACAGCGGACGAAGTTGTATTATCTAGTCCTAATAAACTATTAATATCAATATCCGTCGGTGCATTTGGCGAAGATGATTCTGGTTTGACAGATATATCTTGAGAAGGCATAGGTTGTTGCGGCACAGTTTCATTAGGTTTTGTCACTGTTGAAGTTGAAGATGGTGTCATTAGAGTAACATTTTCAATTGGGGCACCAGTTTCAACAGGAGCAGAAATTGTTGCAGGTGTTGTCTGAGAAGTCTGTGGTTGTGGCATCGAATTTGATTCTGTCATATTAATTTCTGGAACAACTGGCGCATCCGGCGTTAGTGGAACTGCTTCCAATTCAGCTGGATTAATTCCTAAAATTTTACTGATATCGTCGTTAAAGTCAGCAGATGAGACATCATTTTGTGGTTGTGTAGTCGGTGTTGGTTGGGATGCAGGAACTTCTGGAACTACTGCAGATGGTTGTTCTAATGGAACAGCTTGCAAGTCATTGGGATTGATTCCTAAAATTTGGTTGATATCTTGTGATACTGATTCATCTTGAGAAGGCATACTTTGGGATGGTGTATTTGCTAGTGCAACTGCAGGAGCTGGCATTGTGGTATCGAGTGGAACGTTCATGATTGCATCCGCAGAAAAAGATTGACCCGGCACTTCTGGTGGTGCCATTACTTGGGATGACTGGTCCATCTGTGGTGGCATTTGCTGTTGAGCCATTAAATCAGGTGCTGGTTGCGATATTGAAAAATCAGATGTTGGCTGCGTGACTGGTGCCGGAGCTACAGGTTCTGCTTGTAACTGTACGCCAAATACGTTATCTGCATTAATATTGGATTGTTCAACAGGGGCTTTTGGTGCGTTAGGTCCTGTTGTAGGTTGTAATCCTAGTAATTGTTCGACTGTCATTTTAGCAGAGGCTGCTCCAAATTTGCTTTCTGTTTCAGTTGATTCCATTTGTGCAGGTGCTACTGGCGAGACATTTACATCTTGACTAGCCTCTGGCATAAAAAATTGATTTGGTGTTGCACTATAAGATCTAGGTGGTTCTGGTGTTGGTGCTATCATTCCTGTATCCATTTGTGGTGTGCCAAGTTCTGGAACTCCTCCTACTCCATTTGCATTGTTCATTGCCGCTTCGCTCATATCTTGAAAAGCCATACTGATTCCCTCCTTATTCATATCACTTTCAAACATTTCATTTGTATCGTTCGTCATCGGTGCTGCCGTTACAACGTCATCAACATTTTGAGCTGGGTCAAAAATGAGTCCTTGATTGTAATCTTCAAACACCATTCGATTCGGTGCGATGACTTCTTTCACTGTAGGTGTTTCTTCTACTTCTGTATAGTAATAATTTCTGTCATACTCAGAATCTCCAAATCCTAATATAATTGTAAATATCGGATTTAGGAAGAATAATCCCCATCCGAACGATGGTTTCTTTTTAAATACTTGTGCTAAATTCATCGAAAGACGATACCAAGAATACAGTCCTACGACAGGAATACACAATAATATAAAATGATATGCTTTTAACTTTGCTAAGTTTAATAAACTGATAATATTATAAATCGGAATCAAGCTAATAAATCCCGGTTTTTTTGCTTTGGTAAAGATGCCCCAAAGGGCTACTAGTTCGATGATAACAATCAATGCAGCAACTAAAACAATCGTCACCATAATCTTGTTATCTGTCGAATTGAAAAAAGATAAAGCATTCATGAACCAGCCAGTATCCGAGTAGCTAAAGATATCGTATGCTATCATGTGGAACACCTCTTTATTCTATTTATAATTATAATGGAAAGTAGATGAAAAGGCAATAAAAACCCGTTCAGCTTCATCAACCTAGACAAAATAAAAGTCCTTATTACTAAGGACTTAATTCTTCATTGGTGACCAGTACGGAATTCGAATCCGTGAATGCTGCCGTGAAAGGGCAGTGTGTTAAGCCACTTCACCAACTGGCCATATATGGCGCCCCAACTAGGACTTGAACCTAGGACCCCTTGATTAACAGTCAAGTGCTCTAACCAGCTGAGCTATTGAGGCAAATAAATGGTGGGCCTGAATGGACTTGAACCATCGACCTCACGCTTATCAGGCGTGCGCTCTAACCACCTGAGCTACAAGCCCATTTATGTTGCTTTTTCATGCAAGTACTACTCAATAATACTATAAAATTACATTGAAAGCAAGCATTTTTTTCGCATTTCTGCAAAAATATACGTTTCTAAAAAGAAACGACAATCTATTCACTTAGTTTCCTAAGGATTGCCAAATTGGTGTCCCCTTGGAGGCTCGAACTCCAGACCCACTGATTAAGAGTCAGTTGCTCTACCAACTGAGCTAAGGAGACAACTTGCTTTTTTATCAAAAGCAAATTTATTTTATCGCATTTTGTCTTATAATGCAAGTCCTATTTTCACAAAACATATTTTATTTTTTACAATATGTCTTAAATTCTGTTTGATTTCTAAAAATATCTTTTGCAAGTTCCGTAATGCCAAAGTTCACATCTTTGTTTGTCATTTTCTTACCATGACAATTGTAAGTATCTGAAATACTTGCTACAACTAGCCTTGCCTTTTGAAATGGGGACATCTTCTCGTAGTCCTTTTGATTACTTGTATAGGCAATTAAATTGGCTAGAATTTCATCTTTATACTGATATTGTTTTAAATAATCGATTAACTCGTTATTTACTTGTGCAGGATCAATTCTTAAATTTTCTAATGGGACTGTCGAATTAATAACAGCATCTATATAAGAATAAAAGTTATCTGGTGTTAACTTACTCAATTCATTTGTCAAATCAAATTGATTCATCAATGTAAATACGATATCATTGTTTTCTTCATGATTTCTTTCAAAAAATGTCATATTCTCTCCTCTTTTCTGCGGACTTCGTATTATAGCATATTATTTTTCTTTTTTCAATATGATTTTTCTTGCGGTAGAATAGATTCTCTTATATAATACTTCACAAAGGAAGTGTGCTACTATGTTTGAAAATTTATTACCTGTTCTACGTAGAAAAACAGAAATGATAGTTCAAAATGGAACGACTTACATTACCCAAGTACCGGTAATGCAGGCGGCCAAAGTAACATCCAACAACTATGAGTTATCTGACCGTGTCGATAAATTAATTAAATGGGCTACCAAAACCGTTGCCCCGAAGGGACATACGGATAGTGGTGTCTTCTATTATCCAGAACGGCTTCGAAACTTGATAGAAAAAGTAGCTTTTTGGTATGAAATGCGATACACCAGAAATGAGATTAATCAGATGTGCTATTATGGTGCTAGTGAAGATATCAATATGGATGAAATTTTATTTCATAAAAAATGGAGTGATGGTCAAACAATTTGGTCACAAGGGTTTGATAAAGATACGTTTTTAGAAACGCTAGAACACGAAGAAAAGCACTTGTTATACGAACCAACATTTCCAAGTCGAATGATGGAGGGCTTATCAAGTAGATACCAAGTGACTTTTCAAAAAATAATTGATTCTAAAACTGAGCAAGAAAAAATTGTAGCAGAATTCCCTACTTTAGAGAATTTAGATGAAGAACTTGCTTTAAAAAATAAAATTTCGGATGTAATTAATGAATATTGTGATGATTCTTATTTACATCATGAGTTATTAAACTGTATCATGTATCGCATCATCGATCATGAGCGAAGTCGTGTTGGGCCTAGAAGAGCTATGTTATTTGCCAAAGAATTCGGAACGGATATTCGCATTCCGATGCAATATGGAGTCGATACATCTGATCCAGGGTTAAAAGAACAAATCGAGTTCTATCTTTCTTTGGGCGGATCAGAGGATGTCGATTGTCTTATTAACTACAGTTGGAGAGCAAAGAAAAATCAACCGTTAGAAGTAGAACCACTACGAAAGATTATGGCAAGAGTTGGTGCACAAAGACCAAACCATGTATTTTTAGAAAACCATGCAACTTTAGAATCTGGCAAAGTCAATGTACTTACTAATCGAAGTAAGCCTTCTCTACCAAAAAAAGTCTAGTAATCTAGACTTTTTGTTTTGCATGTAAATAATGGGCAACTAGATGTAAGACCCTGTCTTTGTGATGAGGTTTTTCATTTGGATACATTTGCTCTAATAACTTCTGCTCTAGTTCTATCACTTCTTCATAAGATAAAACACCTAGGGTGTTTCCACGAAACATTTTTTCGGCTTCCTTTTTATCTGGGTAAAAAGCATTAGAGGCAATATCTAATACTTCTGTGCCGTTCGTTAAAAAAGCATGGTAATATCCTGTTGTAAAAAATGTTGGCAAGTAAGACAAAACGACACGATACGTATCTTGATTCTCTTTTAAAAAATCAAAACTTCGCGCATAGCATTCTTGCAATAATGTCCTTTCAAAAATATAAGATGAGTTTGTATTTTGAAATACATCACTTGCTTTTCGGATGTGAATGGTGCCAATTTTTGTATCCAATTGATACAATTCTCCATCTTGGGAAATTTGCTTTATACCAGGAAGTAGAGTCGGACTTAAATAACTCAAATGAGAATTTGATTTTGCCAGCAAACGACCAGTTGCTTCTCGAATACAATATGGATAACAAATATCATTTGCTTCCATCAACATCGTTAATAAGCTTTCTGCTTTTTCATCATTAATTTCTTTTACAATTACATACGTTTTTAATAGACTTCGCATATTGGGTTCCACTTGCGTAGCATCTAGATGACATAAATCATAAAACTTTATTAAAATTTCTTGTGCGATTTGATCTTCTATCTTTTCAGGAGCAATTTCATACTGTCTAATCCGCTTTTTAAATACATCCCATGTAAAATCTTCTAAGAGTGTTGGTCTATCTTGTTTCATAGTAACCCTTCTTTCAGAGTGTCTACTATATCCTAAAATAAAACACATGTCAATTTGTGATATTCATTTTATTTTGATTGTACTCTGTACATTTTTCTTCTAACAATTTAAAATTGCAACATCTTTGCATGATGGAATTTGGTAAACGGTTTGCAATTTGTTTCTGATACAATTGAAATGATTTTTTATATAACTGATTACGGTTCCTATTTAACCAATAAATTTGTTCTTGTAGTAGCTTATAATATGCACGATCTGAACTATTTAAGATTCGTTCAAAATTAATTTTTGTAATATTTTTAGTAGTTACCGGTAACATATTATTAAAGTTTACTGCGCCTAATTTTCCACCATCTAATTTCAAAAAATCAATCGTATTATGCATTTTTAAATGTTTTCGTTTTGGGCTAGATAAAGGTGCAAAATAGTGATAAGTATCTACACGAAACAAAACACCAACAAACGGTCGATTTAATTTCTTATCATAATTGTATGGTACTCTTTTATCAAATGTTCTTAAAAAGTCACAATAATCACTATTTATTTTTACTAAAATTAATCTTTGTTTCATAATCCTCCTTTCTTTTTCTATTATTATATATATCAAACATATGTTTGTCAATCAATTTCAAATAAAAACTAGAGTGTGCTCTCTAGTTTTCTTTTTTCAGTTCCTCTTATGGTGGGAATCACCGCTTTTTTCAGTTCCTCTTATGGTGGGAATCACCAGCTTTTTGGATTATTATATAAGATTATTCTAAATTTGTCTACTCTTATTTTAATTTTCCTTTTAGGCCTTTTGTTCCTTTTAATCCTTTGGCACCGCCATGATATCCTTCTAGAATGTTCGTCTCAAACGAATGGATTTTACTAATTCTACGTTTGTAATCTTTAATTCCCTGATTAATCATGTCATCTAATAATTCTGTATAATCTTTATTTAATGGTTCCCATAAGTAGAATGCTAAAGATCCTGGAATGCTGTTTACTTCATTAATGTAAACTTTCTTTGCTTTCTTATCGATTAGAAAGTCAAATCTTGCAACACCAGAGGAGTTCAATGCACGCACTGCCATGCTAGCAACACGACGAACTTCTTCTTTTAGTTTATCATCGATAGACGCTGGAATCTTGTGAGAACTTCTCGCATTTTTGCTTCCTTTAGAAGAAGTAATCGTACCACCTTTTTTACCATTTCCTAAGTATTTCTCTTGATATGTTAAGAAATCTTCTGCTGACATTACTTCTTCGATTTCGCTTAGTTCAAAGTTTTCGTGGTTACCAAGCGTGCTGATGTTGACTTCCACTAAATTTTTGACTAATTCTTCTACCAAAATCTTTTCGTCATATGTGATGGCATTATCGATTGCTTCTTTTAACTCTTCTTCTGTATGAGCGACAGAAATTCCGACACTACTACCTAATTTTGCAGGCTTTACGATGACTGGTAACTCTAATTTCTTTAAAATTCTCTTAATTTCTTTTTCTGGGTCTTCTAAATATTCATGATCAAAAAACCAAGTATAATTTACAATTGGCAAGTTCTCACATTCGAAGATTTCTTTCATGAATACTTTATCTTGCCCTACTACGGATGCATATACGTCACTTCCTACGAAAGGAATGCCGATACTTTGTAAATATCCTTGTAAGACGCCGTCTTCTACATTCGTACCATGTACGATAGGGAAAGCAATATCGATCGTATTGACTACTCTTCTAAGCAATCCTTTGCTTTGTAGTACGAACTCTCCTTTGCGGTAATACAAGACTACGTTTTTAGCATTTCTCTTTAGTAATGCCATATCTTTATAAATCTCGATATCTTTTAAACATTCTCCAGTATACCATTCTCTATCTTTCGTAATATAAATTGGAATTACCTCATATTGATTGGTATCCATTTTATACATTGCTTGAACAGCAGAGATAATACTTACCTCATGTTCAACACTTTCTCCTCCAAAAATTACACCTACTCTAATTTTCATCTTTTAAACCTCCTACTCGTTGTATGTGTCAGGTAAATCGTTTTCAAATAATGCATAAATGTCATCCTGACCTTTTAATTTATTACTAATTAATGGGTACGCATCCCGTACATCATTGATAATGAAAATGTTGTCTTTTTCGTAACCAGCATCCAATAATCCTTTGTAAATTGGTTGGGTTCGCTTTTCTCCTACTAGTACAACGTAATCTGCCACTTTGGCAATCTGTGTACCAAAGATACGGTTGTATTCTTCTTCTTTTTCTCCTAGTTCAATCATTCCTGGGGTGACAACCACTTTGGTTCCTGGCATCATACCAAGAACTTCTGTTGCCATTTTGGCACCGACTGGATTGGAATTATATGCATCATCGATTTGATACATATTTCCTAACTTTTTAATTTCTAGACGATGTTCCACCGGCTTTACACGATGGACGCTCGTCTGTAAATCTTTAAATTTAATACCAAATTCACGACCTAAAGCGATGCCTGCTAGAATATTGTAAACACTGTATTCTCCTAGTAATTTCGTCTCAAATTCGTATGTTTCTTTGTCTCCTTTGACGTGAAGTGTGAACTTCGTTCCTTTAGAATTACATTTGATGTCGGTCGCATAATAATCGACATCATGATTTTTGATACCAATCCAAATTTTCTTACATGGATTTTGAATCTCGTAAGACGTCTGTTTTGGATCATCTCCATTTAACACGGCCACACCATCTTCAGGAAGAGATTCGATCAGTTCAAATTTTCCTTTTTGAATATTTTCTTCACTACCGAACGATTCTAAATGAGCCGTCCCAATCGTTGTTAAAATTCCGTATTTTGGATGAACCAAATCGCAAAGTTGCTTGATATCTCCTCTTGCATACGCACCCATTTCAGCGATAAAGACTTCATCAAATTTATCCAAATAATTGTTCACTGTCACCATTAAACCAGGATACGTATTAAAGTTTTTAGGGCTCGGTTTGGTGATGTACTTAATACTTAAAATATCATTTAAAATATTTTTGGAACTGGTCTTTCCATAACTACCTGTAATTCCTACGATTTTTAACTGTGACATGCCAGCCAATTTCTTCTTGGCTTGATGCGCAAAGTGCATGTAAACACATTTTTCCACTGGTTTATTGATTACGTTTGCAAGGAATGCCATCGGGAATGCTAGAACGATTTCTATCATCATAATTGCAAACATGATAAAGCGTAATTCTTCGTTCACAAAAATTAAGATGGCAGGTACTAAAAATAAAATAAATAATGTTATCCACAAGCGCTTAATACGAGCGGTTGTTACTAATGGCTTTTTCGTCTTTTCATTTTTTAAGGCGTTCATTAAATAATACAGTTCTGTAATTGCAAATACAATCATTAAAATCATGAATATGTTGCGATACACTGGCACTTCTTGAACCAAAACAGTTGCTAACAACAATACGATTAAGAAGATATCAAAGTATCCAAATGCAATGCGCTTGTTTTTGATTACCCATTTTACATAACGGTTGTTTTCGTTATATAAGTTTTGCTGTAACATATGAAGGGCTCTTCTTTCTTTCGTATAATAGTAAAGAGTTAGTGCAAAAACCAAAGCAATTTCTAATAATAACATATGAACCTCCTATATAAAATTTTTCAATATGTTTACGACTTGTTGTAATGCTTCTAAATAAGCATAATGAGTACATCCTTCTAGAGTAATTAATGCGCCGTCTTCTAGTAAAGTTTCTAGTTTCTTAGCATCTTCAATCGGTGTTTCCGTATCCAGACTTCCCCAAATCAGAAGAGTTGGTGCTTTTATTTTTTTAGCCTCTTCACTCAAATCTTGATTGATGACGTTTACTAGCGTTTTGCGCATGACTGGTGTGGCATTTCTATAATCTGTAGAACCGATGTACTTCTTTGCAAACTCTCCAATTTTGTCCATTCCCGGTATTTTTTTTGCTGTTTTTAAAATACTTTCTTTTAAACTCTTGCGTTCACTTCTAACACAAGGTGCCCCAAATAAAACGACTTTAGATACTTCATTTCTTGAGGCATAGCAAATAGCTACTCTGCCACCGAATGAGTGACCGATTACAATTGGATTTTTTACGTTTACTTGTTTCAGAAAATGTTCTAAAAATTCGGTGTAATCCGTCGTATTCCAATCACTTTTTGGCTCCTCACTTTCCCCAAATCCCGGAAAATCCAAAATGGTATAACGATATCCTGGTAAGGCATCAGCAAGAGGTTTCATCATTTCGATATTTTGACCCCAGCCGTGCAGCAGAACGATATCGGTCCCTTCTCCATATTGTATGTAACGAATCTTTAAATTGTCTACCTGAATCGTCATAATCTTCACCAATTTCATTATACCACGATAACTGCAATTGACCAATATTTTAACTGCAATTGACCAATATTTTAACTGCAATTGGCCAATAATTCCGCGGATTTTTAAGAAAAAAGCAAACTTTTTACAGTCTGCTTATCCTTTTATAAATCATCTAATGCCTTTTTAATTTTTCTATCTTTGATGGAAATAATCAATTTAATTACAATCCAAATGAGTAGAACAATGGCAAGAACGAGACCTGCAATAATCAAGTGTTTTTTATTGAAAGAGAAAGTTGAAGTCTCTTCTTGTTCTTCTACTGGTGCTGCTACTGTTTCGGTCGATGCTTTTTCGGTATAAATCGTATAGGTAGAAGTCGTTCCATCTTGAGCAGTTACCAAAATCGTAACTTGGTTGTTGTTTGCTGCCAAATCATCGGCACCTGTTATCGTATAACTAGCACTGGCATCCTCTAATCCAACGTGAATGGTTAAAGAATTCACATCGCTTCCCACTACTACTTGATATTCTTTCTTTTCTTTTTGAAATGTGAAATCGACACCATCAATCATCAACGAACTTAAGTTGCTATTACTTGATTTCGCAGGTGCTGTATAAGTAGATTCCCGTGTCTCTTTTTCTGTTACAGACGTGTCTTGTTTCGTTTCCACCTGTTCCGGGACAGAAGTTACTGTTCCTTCTAAAATTTGAACTGTTTTGGTGGCAACTACTTCACTATCTTCTTCGATGATATCTTCTATCGTGTACTCTCTATCTTCTGTCATATCCAAAAGAGCAAGTGCTACAGGACCTACCGTCACATTGGCTGCACTCAAATTGGTATCGTCTATAAAAAATTTTAATGTCGCTTGATAATCGGAACAATAAAGGGTTCCATTCACACAAGTATTAGCACTGCCTTCGATTACTTCACTCATCACAAAATATCCTTCCGGTAATTCCACTAAATAAGAATTCCAGTTAGAAGATGCGATATCCGTCAAAATAAGGGCATCTTGATCATACTGAACACCATACAAAACGTACCAAATCCCTTTCGTATCGGCACTATTTTGAATGTCACTTACATCAATTGTGAGTGTGAGCGATAACTCACTCCCAATTTGCACGCTGTCTTTTCCCGTTAACGTAGCACCATCAATACTTGCATATACTGAACTCGGTAATAAAAAGCAAAAAATACTACATAAAATAATTCCAATTTTTTTCATTTTACAACTCTCACCTATATTAATTTTAGTATAACAATCTATTTAAAAAAATTCAATTTCTTTATCTTACTGTACGCCATCTATTATCTCTTTATCTTACTGTACGCCATCTATTTTCTTTTCTTCCGACATCGGTGATGTGATTTCTTTCTTTAACTCCTGTAGCACTTTTGGCCAATTTGGATTTTCATGCCATGGATTTAGAATTGTATTTGACTCGATATGCCTTAGTGCTTTTTCTTTTACTTTTGAATCTAGTCTTCCATATCGCCACTGTGTATCTGCTAATACATACCAAAACAATTCACCTTCTTCATCATAAATGATAAATTCGTGATACCAACGGAGCAACACTTCTATCGCTTCGTCGTTTGTTTTGCCAGAACGCAACAATTCTAAATAATTCCTTTTGATATCTTCTGCAATATCATCTTGATACAGTTCTTCTAACCAGTTTTTCATGTATACCTCCTTTTATGAACTTCTGAATCATATTACATTTATCACTTTATCGACCCATTCGTACTATCATATCAGACGCACATCACAATTGTCTGATTATTCAAAAATACAAAGATTGTTTCGTATTTTTCTACATTCATTATACTACACTATTATTCTTACAAACGAGTGACTAATTAAAATAAATCAAAAAAGCAATATTCCATAATTACATTGTAACTATATCATATTGCTTTTTCTTTTTATTATTCTTAAACCTTTTTATTTTCTATTTTCCTACGACAATACTGGCAAGTTCCAAACTTTTCACTTAGTAAATTATCCGCACCACAGTAAGGACATTTTACATAATTTGTGTTTTTCGCTTTTTCTTGTTTTATTTTTATTTTTAAATCATTTTCTTTTGAAATTTCTGCTTCTTGCTTTAAATTTTCTTTCGCATAATTTTGAATGCTTTTACCAATTTGATGACCAACTTTATCAAATATTGCTTTCAAAAGAAGAGATAAAACCAACAAAATTACGCCGGCGGAAATTAAATATTTAGCATAAGAAATCAAATTATTTTGATAAAATTCCAAATTTGAAATATTTTCCACATAAATCGTATACTCATTTTCAATGTTTAATGATTCAAAAACAAATTTTGCGATTTCAGGAAGAAAAAGAAAAATTCCTACACAAATTAAGATAATGGGTGTCGCTATTTTTCTTTGATTCCGATAGAATAAAGCTCTCATGAAAATTAATAGAATGCCAATAAACGCTAAGAAATATAAAAACAGTAAAATACTAGGTAAGCTGCATATTAGTTTTAAAAATAGATTTTTCATCTTTTAACGCTTTCTATTTCATTATGTTGTTTATGATTTGGGAAGCAAGTGCATCTGGATTATCGCCACGAATACTAGTGTTGTTAGCACCTACCATGTAGGAATTGGTAAGTTTTGTTCTTCTACTAATTAATTTATCTTCTTCTTTTAAATTAGAAATTTCTTTTTTCGTTTCGACCTCGTATTTATGCCTTGCATTATCGTTTCTATACCTTGTATAAATGATGATAAAATAAATGACTCCCAATAGCAAGAATAGCCAATCGTAATCAAAATCTACAAACAACATAGCAAGGACTCCACCACATTCCACTAAGAAAGAAACTCCTAGTAACTTAGGCATATGAATTGGAACACTTCCCATTGTCTCTTTGGTTCTTGCATTTACTGCAACGTAGTGCAACAATTTTTTATTTCCTTTGACTTCTTGATAACTATAAAGCCAAACTGGTAAATAAGCAGCCTTCCATTGTTGACCTTTTATTTCTAATTCTTCGCTAGACCAAGCAACCCCTCTATCGTATTGCTCTAATGTATCATTTGCTGCAAACCGTGCGATATCTTTTGATTGTGCTTCTACTAATGTTTTTACTTGTTCAATATTAATATCTCTTTTTTCTGAAGAATACCCTTTTAAATAATTGGCATTCCATTTTACGGCATTTTCGATATCAAAAGGCATAATAGAGTTAATTACATTCGTTGTTTTATCAACTGCTTTCTTATTTAACTTATCTGCACTTGCTTCTATCGTTAGACCCTCGATTGCAATATCGAATTCTCTTTCTACATGATACAAGTCAGCATCATAATAAGTTTTACTATGATCGCCTTTACGAATGGTATAATGTCTTACTTCCTGTTCGCCTTCGCCACTCATTTTAGAATGAGCATTGGTATCGACAACCATATACGGAAAATATACTCCCATAATGTTTTCCGTCGTGAATTCTTTTTTAAATTGTGGGTTTGCATAAAATTTTCTTTTTGACACAAACTTTTCAATTTGGGCTCTCGCATCTTCTTTTTTGACTGTAAATGGTAATACAACATCAGGAACACTTCCATTAGGAATTTGCTGATTTACTGATAATGTATTACGACACCAGTGACACCTTGCTTGGGTCACTTCTGAAGTATCTATCACTACTTCTGCACCACAACTACTACATTTAAACGTTACAACATCACTTGTATCTGCAACAATATCTGTTGCACCCGAACCAATCACCTCACCTTTTAATTGACTGATATCGGTTTCTAACCCTGCTACTTTTTCTGGTTCAAATTCGTGTCTACAAAAATTACATCTTAAATGGCCATTATTTACATTGACAGATATATCAGTAGAGCCACATTTTGGACACTTGTTTTGTCCATCTTTTGCCCCTACGTCTGTTTTTACAATCGTAGGGGCATCTGATGAAACTAGATTTTTATCTTCAGGCATCTAACTATAATCCTAAAATTTGTTTTTTTACAGCATCATAATCTTCTTGCGTAATCGCACCGGCATCCAAAAGTTTTTTCATTTCTAATAATCTTGTCGTAGGATCTTGTTGTGTCCCAGCAGGTTGAGCTGATTGTTGTGGTTGTGTAGGTTGAGGTTGTTGAACTGGTTGTGCAGGCTGAGATTGTTGAGCAAATGCTGGTTGATAACTAGATTGAGTAGCTGGTTGTTGCATTCCACCCATCATTCCTCCAGCTGCATTCATGCCCATTCCCATAAATGCCATTGCTGCGCCGCCGCCATTTTCTCCGGCAGATTGCATTCCTCTAGCAACTGCTTGTTGCATAAATGAATTGCCGCGAGCGCCAGATAAAGCATCGGCTTTTTTTACATCTTTCATTAATTCTTTTGTATCTTCATCGTATTCAATTGAAAGAATGGCTGTTTTGACAATTTCTAATCCACGTGTCGTTTTCCATTGATAAGCATCTTCTACAGCTTGTGCCATTGCTTGCGCAAAACCGATTTGATCTCCTTGGATTTTTGAAATTCGGTTACCTTTACTAGGATCATTCGTGTAATTTGAGAAAGCAGCAGATAATGTTCCTACAACTTCGTTAAACAATTGTGTACCTGCTTCATTATCCATATCTGCAAAATCAAATACTGGTGCTCCTGGTTGTAAATATTTTGCTGGAACAAAGTTTTTTACAAACAACAATGGATCTACAATCTTTAACGTATAAGTTCCTCTTGTAACTGCACCTACTTGCGTTCCAAAATAAGCATCATCCCAATAAATTTCTGATTGTGTACCAAAACGATTATTTGGAATCTCTTTTAAGTTTACATAAAATGCTAATTGTTGAGATCCTGGTTGACCTCCAAATTTTACTTTTTCCCAAGTTTGTTTCCATAATTGAGAAAAAATACCATCGCCAGCAAACATAGATTGAGAATTTGGATCATCAGATTTATAAATAAATCCACCTGGTTCTGCAATCATACCTGTAATTGCACCATCTTGAATTGTAATTAATGCAGTCCCTTCTGGTACAATAATTTTAGTTCCGTTACTAATGATATTTTCACTACCTTTAGTATTTTCTCCACGACCTGCATTTTCTCCTTTTGGAACAGCCTCAAATAGTGCTGCGGTTGCAGGAACATTTGGTCTTGGCATATAAAAATCTTGCCATTGATCTGCAAAAGTTCCGCCTAGTGCTCCTGTAAAAGCTTTAATAAATCCCATATTTTTACCTCTCTTTTCTAAAAATACTTTTTTGAATAAGCGCTTTACAATAGAACAAGCTTTTTTTAATTCTATCTTACCTACTCCTATTCTAAAGTAATTGTATCATATTTATTTTTCGTCTGGCAATCTTTTGAAAGAAATAATTATTATATAAAAACTACTGACAATTCGATTTGCCAGTAGTTTGATCTACTTTGTTTGGTCGTTTAGGATGCCCATCTGGTCTGCATGCTTTAATTCTTTTAATACCATACATGCAAAAATATTAGGATTGATACAATAGTTCACAATTTCTTGTTCCTTCTCTGACGGCTGTGGATAAGATGCATCGCTTTCCAATAATAGTAGTCCTATTTTTTTATCTTCTCTTTTAGAATTCCAATCTACAAAATACACTGGTTCATCTTCACGCATACGACTAGAAAGAAAATCCCAATGTTCCCATTCTTTTTCGGATGGTATTTTGTCTCCTACCCAATTATACATTTTCAAAACATTACTAGAATGGTAATATTCTTTCATTGGTAAAGATCCAATATTACTGCGAGTAATTGCGACAACTCTAAATAAGACATATTTCTGTTTCCATTTGCTACGTTCTACATCATCAAATTCATATTCTGTAGTACTATGAATTTGATACAATAACAAATCTCCAACGTTCCAATTTGCTTTGAATATTTTTAACTTTCCTACCTTTTTCTCTGGTGGCATTGGTGACTCTAATCTTTTCTTTAACTCTTCCAAA